>Ga0306918_10000230_pt1 | contig 24141 bp, 18 predicted proteins | sample tim00Cox0000000H_FD_203315 | JGI IMG/M metagenome (GOLD analysis project Ga0306918, IMG submission 203315) | Lab enrichment of tropical soil microbial communities from Luquillo Experimental Forest, Puerto Rico - timezero.00C.oxic.00.000.00H (v2)... | ecosystem: Environmental > Terrestrial >... | reverse complement strand
GGAGGATTATTCAGGATGCGGCGCGTGCCCTTGCTGCACGCATGATGATTCAGGAAGCAAGTAATCCCAGCGAGATCGAATCGGCCTTCACGGCGCTTGTTCGTGAACGGGCGAGCGCACTCGTGGTCAGCGGAGAAGTTTTCTTTTTGACGCAGCGCGACCACCTGGTCAAACTTGCAACCCAGCACGCAATCCCGACCATTTACGCATACCGTGATTACGTGACCGCAGGCGGATTGATGAGCTACGGCGGTAACCTCAGGGATATGTACCGTCAGATCGGAGTCTATACTGGCCGTATCCTCAAGGGCGAAAAGACGGCTGAGCTCCCGGTTGAACAGATCACAAAAGTCGAGTTGCTGATAAATCTAAAAACCGCGAAAACGCTCGGCATCGAAATACCAATGTCAATGCTGATGCGGGTCGATGATGTAATCGAATAACCGGTTATTTGCTGCACCTGCTCACAGCCGGTTATGGCATCTTAGCCTCACGCGCTCACGTTGCGCGCAATCATCGTCCATGCTCGAAGCGGAAGCAGCCCATGCCCATGCGCGATTGGCGGCGACATGCATTTCATATTGGGCTGAAAGGAAGGCCGATAGCCGTCCTCAAGGACGCCATCCAACGGCCTGGACAGAGAGCGAACGCCATCCGCTTCGAAAAATCAGATCGCGAAGCTTTCGTGGGTGGAAGGATGGAACAGCTCCTCCGGCGTAAGCAGCCGCGAGGAGAGACCCTCGGCGTGGTGGTGACGCAGGAATGCTTGCAGGACATTCCGATTGGCAGCAAGCCCGTAGGACCAGAAATCATTCCCCATGAATTCGCGCGCGGCTCGCAGCTGCTCGTCGACAAAGGGCAGCGTGACCTTGGTCGCTGAAGTGTCCTCGAGCGCAGCAAGGCACATTGCCTTCGACTGCTCAAACGCCTTGAGCACCGCCGCCGGCAGCCAGGGATGCTTTTCGACGAGGTCGCGGCGAATGCCGGCGATATGCATGATCGGGAAGATTCCCGTTCGCCTGAAATAGTCCCGGCCGGCGGCGACGGGATCGGCGAACAGCCAGCCGATGTGGGGATTGCGCCTGCCGGCGAAGCTCGGCGGGCGCGGTGCGATGAAGCCGTCGATATCGCCGCGCTCCAGCAGCTCGGAGATGGTCGCATCGGCGGGGGCGTCCTCCATGCGCACGCCGGCCGGCAGCTTGATGGCAATCTTCTCCGGCCGGCCGGGATGCTCGATCCCTCCGCGCACCCAGATCGGGTCCGACGGCATCACGTCATGCTCGTCCTTGAGGATGATGCGCGCCCATACGCAGGCGGTGAGCTGATATTCCGGTAGCCCCACGCGCCTGCCCTTGAGATCCTCGGGGGATTTGATGCGGTCACTGCGCACATAGATCGAGTTGTGGCGGAAGGCACGCGACAGGAAGGCGGGCACGCCAATGTAAGGACAGTTGCCCTGCGCGGTCTTGACTGTGAAGCTCGACATCGACAGCTCGCAGATGTCGAAATCCTCACCTCGAAAAGCGCGGAAGAAGATTTCCTCCGGCGGCAGATTCATGAAAATCGGATCAACGCCGTCGATCCGCACGGCTCCGTCCATCAGCGGGCGGACCCGATCATAGTTGCCGACAGCCACGGACAGCTTTAGCTTCGACATCAGCCGAACCTTACTACAAAACAGGTCAGGACGGCAGAGCTCATCCGATCATCGGTAGCCGAAGAATGCCTCAGCCGACAGTCTTGCGGGTTGCTCCATCAACCGGAGCACGATAAAGCAAGCGGTGGAGCAGGCCATGCTTAAGGTTGAAAGTGAGCGCGAGGATGACGGCCGCTGGATTGCCGAAGTGCCGGCGTTGCCGGGCGTTCTGACCTACGGCGAGACGGAAGCCCAGGCCCGCGCCAGAGTGCAGGCGTTGGCGCTCCGCGTCATCGCCGACCGGATCGAGAACTGCGAACCGCTGCCGCGAGAGATCGCCAATGTTTTTGAAGCTGCATGAGCCGCTGGCCGGCGGTAAAGGCCCAGCGCATGCTCGCAGCGCTCCTGAGGATTGGCTGGTCCATCAAACGACAGACCGTAGAACTCTGCAGCGGCCGGGATACACGGACTATGTCTTCGCCTTCCATGAACGCGACGAGATTGGCCCGCGCATGCTGGCACGCATTGCAAGGCATACTGGTTTGAGACCGGAAGATCTCTGAACGGGCCAGGCTCAGCCCAGCTTCCCCACTTCCGCTTCCAGCAGCGTCCAGCATTTCGAGCCGAGCTTCTCCTTCCAGGTGGCATAGACGGGAGCAAGACGCGCCCGGAACGCGGCCTGGTCGATCTCATTGAAGGCGATGCCGCGCGCCGAAAACACCTCGCGCAGCCCGGCATTGAGGTTCTCCTGCTCCCCGCGCTGGCGGGCCACATGGATGGCGGCGTTCCTCTCGATCACTGCCTTGATGTCGTCGGGAAGCCGCTGCCAGGTGGCAAGATGCGCCATCAGGTTGAAACCCGACCACATGTGATTGGTCATGCTGACATATTTTATCATCTCGTCGAGCCTGTATCCTTCCATGATGGCGAGCGGATTCTCCTGCGCCTCAACCCTGCCTGTCTTGAGCGCATTGTAGATTTGATTGGCAGGGGTGGTGACCGGTTGCGCCCCGAATGCCGCGAATGTGTCGAAGATCATCTGGCCCGGCGGCACCCGGATTTTCATCCCGATGAGATCGTCGGGCTGCAGGATGGGCCGCGTCACGGTCGTCACCTGCCGCATGCCGTTGTCGAACCCGGCCACTGCGAAGAGATGTATGCCCTTTGTCGCCATCTCCTGCCCGATATAGCTGCCGAAAGGACCATCGATCGCCTTGTGAGCATCGCGCGCGGATGCAAACGCAAACGGCACCTGCTGCGCCTCGGCCACCGGCACCACCGTGCCGATGATGCCGCCCATGAGCGTGAAGAACTGGATCTCGCCCGCCAGCAGCCTCTGGAACGCTTCCGGATCGCCGCCGGGGAGCTTGTTGTTCTCGGCATGGACCGTGACGACGACGCGGCCGTTCGTCTCGTTGCGTACCGCATCCCACATCGCGACGAGATTGCGGTTGAGCGTGCCGCCGGCAGGCTGGTTGTGATACTGCACGAAGGTGTGCTCGGCCGCTTGCAGGGGATGGACGATGCTCGATCCCACCGCGGTTGCGCCGGCGATGAGTGAGCGACGCGACAGTCTGGCTGCCATGACACCGGGCTCCTATCAGTGAACGCCGAGGTGCAGCTCTGCCGGCGCCAAATCCATGAGCCGCAATTGCACACGTTCGGTACCGTTCCAATGGTCCAGCGACAATGTCCCGGCCACGTGCACGCACTGGCCGCGGCTCGCGGCAAGGGCGGCTCCCAGCGGCTGGCCGGCGGCACGGAAGGCAATGGCGCCGACGGTCGCGCCGTCGGCCGCGCGCAGCCGCACGCGCGTATGGGCCTGCCCTACATCCTCGACATAAAGGAGCGTATGGGCGGGCAGCACGATCACGGGCTCCGGGTTGCCCGCGCCAAAAGGACCGGCGCGCGCCATCATCGCCACGAAGTCGTTGCCAGCTCCCGCGGCGGTGATGGCGCCATCGATCAGGAGCACATCGTCGCGGCGCGCCGCTTCGGCTGCGCCGGAGAGGGTGGAATCAAGGTACGCGCGAAACGCGCTCAACGCCTCCCTGCGCAAGGTAACGCCCGCCGCCATGGCATGACCGCCTCCCTTGATGAGAAGACCCTCGCGCACGGCGCGTCGCACCGCCGCCCCAAGATCGATACCTGCAATGGAGCGCCCCGAACCGGTGCCGGTGCCCCCCGGCTCGAGCGCAATCGCAAAGGCGGGCCGGCCAAACCGTTCCCTAAGCCGCGCCGCGACCAACCCCACCACGCCTGGATGCCAGCCGGCGGCGGCAGTCACGATGATCGCGTCCTTCTCCTGCGCACCGAGCGCAGCCATGGCCTCGGCCTCAGCTTCGGCGAGCGTTGCGACCTCGATGGCCTGGCGCTCGCGGTTGAGCCGGTCGAGCTCGCCGGCAAGCCGCATGCACTCGGCGGCATCGTCGGCCATGAGCAGATCGACGCCGAGCGTGGCGCGCCCGATGCGACCGCCCGCATTGATACGCGGTCCCAACAGGAAACCGAGGTGCCATGGCTGCGGCGGGCCGCCAAGCCGTGCAACATCCATGAGCGCGGTAAGCCCCGCGGACTGGCGCCGGCGCAGCGCAAGCAGGCCCTTGGCGACGAAAGCACGGTTGAGGCCCCTGAGCGGCACCACGTCGGCCACCGTTCCGAGCGCAACAAGATCGAGAAAGCACAGAAGGTCGGGCTCCGGCCGCTCCAATGTCCAGAATTCTCGTCGCCTGAGCTCGCGGTTGAGCGCAACGACGACCATGAAAACGAGGCCCACGGCGGCGAGCTGGCCAAGCCCTGAGAGATCGTCGAGCCGGTTGGGATTGACCAGCGCAAGCGCGGCCGGCAGCTGCTCGTCGGCCTGATGGTGGTCGATGACAATGACGTCGAGCCTGAGCTTGCCGGCTTCCAGAAGCGGCGCATGGCTGCTCGTGCCGCAATCGACGGCAACGAGCAGGGTTGCGCCCTGCCCGGCAAGCATGCGGATGGCATCCGCGTTAGGTCCATAGCCTTCGAACAGCCGATCCGGGATGTGGATGATGGGACGAAGTCCGCAATGGGAAAGGTAGCGCCCCAGCAGCGCTGCCGAAGTCGCCCCGTCGACGTCGTAGTCGCCGAAGATTGCGATGCGTTCTCCGCGCTTGACCGCGTCCGCAAGCCGCGCCGCAGCGGCGCTCATATCGGAAAGCACCTCCGGGTCCGGCATCAGCGAGCGTACGGTGGGGTCAAGGAAGGCGGCAACGTCGTCCGCCTCCACATCGCGCCCGGCAAGAATGCGCGCCACCAGATCGGGCACACCATGGCGTTGCGCGATTGCAAGCGCACGTGCCGCGCCGCGCTCGTCCAGCCGGTCGCGCCAGGCGCGGCCGAGCGCGGAACGCTCGACCCCCAGGAACGGGCGCCGGCTGGAGATCGGCGGAAGCGGCAGGGCAATGTTCATGGTCGGCCGCGAATCGCACCCGAAAAGCGGATGATCCGCCACACCAGCCGCCTAATCCAAATGGAATTTCTCGAGCTGCCGATGCTCCGCCTTTATCCACCGCACCGTGCCGGTGATCGAGCGCATGACCACCGTCTCGGTGAGAATGACACCATCGCGAAATCGCACGCCCTTGAGCAGGGCTCCGTCCGTGACGCCGGTCGCACCGAACAGGCAGTCGCCCTTCACCAGGTCACGGATATCGTACTTCTTGCGCGGATCGGCGATGCCCATGTCCGCCGCGCGCCGGCGCTTCTCTTCGGTGTCCAGCACCAGGCGGCACTGCATCTGGCCGCCGATGCAGCGCAGCGCGGCCGCCGCGAGCACCCCCTCGGGAGCACCCCCAATGCCCATATAAATATCGATGCCGGTATCGGCGGGATCGGCTGTATGAATGACGCCGGCGACATCACCGTCGGTGATCAGCCGCACCGCAGCCCCCGCCTTGCGTACTCCTGCGATGAGATCGGCATGGCGCGGACGATCCAGAATGAGGGCGGTGATCGCATCCGGCGCCACCCCCTTGGCGGCCGCGAGCTTGCGGATGTTCTCCTCGGCCGGCGCATCGAGATCAACCACGCCGGCGGGATAGCCGGGGCCGATTGCAATCTTTTCCATGTAGACGTCGGGCGCATTGAGAAGCGTGCCGCCTTCCGCCATGGCCATGGTGGCGATGGCTCCGGGCATGCTCTTTGCGCAGAGCGTGGTGCCTTCGAGCGGATCGACGGCGATGTCGACCTTCGGCCCGTGCTTGTTGCCGACAGTCTCCCCGATGAACAGCATCGGAGCCTCGTCGCGCTCGCCTTCTCCGATCACGACGGTGCCGTCGATCGGCAGCTTGTTGAGCTCGCGGCGCATGGCGTCAACCGCCGCCTGGTCGGCGGCCTTCTCGTTGCCGCGTCCGCTCCATCGCGCCGCCGACACCGCCGCGCGCTCGGTCACCCGCACGATCTCCAGCGAGAGAACACGCTCGAGCGCGAGATCGGGCTGAATGGTTATGGACGACGCCGCTCCGCCTTGAGTGCTCATTGTCCCTCTCCCTGCGTCGACCGCTTTGGTCTTGCACACCGGCCCCCACGGATGCGGCTACGGTGCAACAAAAACATATCAATTCTTTTCGATGCGAATCACTTGGGGTTTGCCCAGGATCACCTTGTCGCGCCCGACGGCGGCGAGCGCTTTGCGCACGGCGTCCTCGGTAGTCGCATAGGTGATCAGGACGACCGGCACGGGCTCCCCCGACCGGCCAGGCGATTTGCCCCCCTGCGGCGGGCCGCTACGGTGCCGCTGCACAATCGATTCCAGCGAGATGTTCTGCTGCGCGAGACGCCTGGCTATGCTCGCGGCCGTGCCCGGCTTGTCCACGGCGAGCAGGCGGATGTAGTAGCCGCCCTCATGACGCTGCATGGGCGCCTTCTTGCTGGAAACGAGGGCGGATGAAGGCCGCCCGAACGGCGCGGTGCGCACCCCGCGCGCGATATCCCCGATGTCGGAAACCACGGCGGAGGCGGTCGCAACGCCGCCCGCGCCGGGACCCACGAGCGTAAGCGGCGCCATGGCATCGGCATCGATGGTGACGGCGTTGGTCACGCCCATGACCTGCGCAATCGCGGAATCTTTCGGGACCATGGTGGGGTGCACGCGCTGCTCGATCCCGGAATCGGTCTTGACTGCAACACCCAGGAGCTTGACGCGATAGCCAAGCTCGTCGGCCCAGGCGAGGTCCTCGGGCGCGATCGACGAAATGCCTTCCACGTAGACCGCGCTTTCGTCGGCCTTGGTGCCGAAGGCGAGGGTTGCCAAAATAGCGAGCTTCTGCGCGGTATCGTGGCCCTCGACATCGAATGTCGGGTCAGCCTCGGCATAGCCAAGCCGTTGCGCCTCGGCCAGGCACTCGGCGAAGGCCATCTTCTCCTGCTCCATGCGCGTCAGGATATAGTTGCACGTGCCGTTGAGGATTCCGTAGACGCGGGCCAGTGAATTTCCGGCAAGCCCTTCGCGAATCGTTTTCACGATGGGAATGGCGCCGCCGACCGCAGCTTCGAAATTGAGCGCCACGTGGTTCCTTTCGGCAATTCCCGCAAGCCTCACGCCGTGCCTCGCAAGCAGCGCCTTGTTGGCGGTGACCACCGACTTCCTCGCCGCCAGCGCCGCCGCAACCGCGGCCCTGGCCGGATCGCCCTCCCCGCCCATCAGCTCAACGAAGACGTCGATCTCGGCATCGCTTGCGAGGCTCACCGGGTCGGTCACCCAGCGCAACCGCTTGAGATCGAGGTCTCGTCGCTTGCCGCGCGAGCGCGCGCTCACGGCGACGACTTCGATGCTCCGCCCGCAGCGCGCGGCGAGCGCCTCGCGTTGCTGCTCGATGAGCCTGACGACGGACGCCCCGACAATGCCCAAACCGGCAATACCGATTTTCAGCGGGGCAACCATGAGAGCTCTAATCGTCGACCCGCATGAGAGCGGTGCGGCTAGCGCCGCTTGGCGAGGGGAAGGACGTTGTGCAACTTTTCCGGGCCGGTTTCAAGAAAGCGCCGGATATTGCGCGCGGCCTGACGGATGCGCTGCTCGTTCTCGACAAGCGCGATGCGCACAAATCCCTCGCCATGCTCGCCGAACCCTATGCCGGGCGCGACTGCGACCTCGGCCTTTTCCACCAGCAGGGTCGCAAATTCCACGCTGCCGAGCTCCCGGAAGGTTTCGGGAATGGGCGTCCAGGCGAACATGGACGCGCGCGGCGGCGGGACCTCCCAGCCCGCGCGGCCGAAGGACTCCACCAGCACGTCGCGGCGGCGCTTGTAGGTCTCCCGCATCTCGCGAATGCAGTCGTCGGGGCCGTTGAGCGCCGCGGTGGCCGCCACCTGGATTGGGGTGAAGGCGCCGTAATCGAGGTACGATTTGACGCGCCCCAGCGCGGCAATGATGCGCTCATTGCCGACGGCGAAGCCGATGCGCCAGCCGGGCATCGAATAGGTCTTCGACATCGAGGTGAACTCAACCGCGACGTCGATTGCTCCCGACACCTGCAGCAGCGAAGGCGGCGGGTCGTCCTCGAAAAAGACTTCGGCATAGGCGAGATCGGAAAGCACAAAGACGCCGTGCTTCTTCGCAAACGGAATCAAATCTTTGTAGAATTCCAGATCGGCCACATAAGCGGTCGGATTCGACGGGTAGCAGACAATCACGGCAATCGGTTTCGGAATCGAATGGACGATGGCGCGCTCGAGGGCTGCGAAAAAGGCGGGCGTCGGCTCGGACGGCACCGCGCGGATCACGCCACCTGCCATCAGGAACCCGAAAGCATGGATCGGATAGCTTGGGTTCGGCACCAGGATCACGTCGCCCGGCGCCGTGATCGCCTGCGCGACATTGGCGAAGCCTTCTTTCGAGCCGAGCGTGGCGACGATCTGCGTCTCCGGATTGAGCTTGACGCCGAACCGACGCGCGTAATAGGCGGCCTGCGCACGCCGCAAACCGGCAATGCCGCGCGAGGATGAATAACGGTCGGTGCGCGGCTTGCCGACCGTTTCCTTGAGCTTCTCGATGACGTGGGCCGGCGCGGGCAGGTCCGGATTGCCCATGCCAAGATCGATGATGTCGGCACCGGCATTGCGCGCGATCGCCTTCGCCCGATTGACCTCCTCAAAGACGTAGGGCGGCAGACGGCGAATGCGATGGAATTCCTCCATTGATCCCACTCCCTTGCCTCATTGGTTGCCGGCACTGCCGGCGGGCTTGTCGGCACCGGCGGCCGACTTGTCGTCACTGCCAACAGGCTTGGCGGCATTCGCGGCGGGCTTGGCAGCGCTTCTGGGAGGCTTGGCGGCACTGGCGACCGGCTTGGCAGCGCTCGCGGCCGGCTTGCCGTTCGGGGCGTTCGGGGCGTTCGGGGCGTTCGGCGTCGGCACGCGAGTGCGCGCGGCAATCAATTCGTCTTCAATCTTATGCTGCTCCTCGCTGGTCAGCACCTTGTCGTCGCGCGGGGAAGGCATGTCATTCACGGCGGGATAGGCGGACGGTGTACCGGGACGAGGCGGAGTTGCGTCGGGCAAGCCGCCGATGGCGGTTGGCACGTGATCGGCGACAGTCGCTCCTGCGCAACCCGCAATGGCGGCCGCGGTTGCCAGCAGCAGCGCCGGCAGTGCGGCCCTTGCGAAACACTGCGGTGACTGCCGTCTCGACCTCATGCCGTGCTGCCTCGACGCCCGTCGGTTCTACCGCCCATCAAGCCCGTGCCCGGCATCATGACGCGTGCCGGTCTCCTCGCGCCCGAAACCTTTCGGCTGCAGCCGCTCGAGCCGCCGCATTCCCCGCCTGTCGAAATCATTGCCAATTCAATTGATTACCCATTGGCGGCGGCAGTATGTCAATATACCCAATATGACGAAAGCAAGGTTGCGCCGTTTGGACAGGCGATGGGGCCCCTTCACGCCGGTGCAATCCTCATGCGAAGCTGCAGACGGGGATTGCGACGTTCACGCGCCCCGCCCATCTGAATTGCCGGGCCACGCCAGCCCTGCGCCTGAACTCAAGATCGAGGCGTAACCGTGGGAGACCCGGTCCAAGTCGGCTCCGCCGACGTTGAGGAGTTCGCGCACAACGCCGCCCGCATGCTGGAGGAAGGCGGCCGGGCGCTTGCCGCCTATCTCAAGCCGCGCGAGGAGGGCCGCGTCGACGACCAGTATGCGGAAGTCACCGACGTGGTCAAAACGCTCGGCCAGGTCGCCGACTATTGGCTGCGCGATCCGCAGCGCGCCCTCGAGCTGCAAACGAGCCTGGGCAAGGCTTACCTCGACCTGTGGGGCAATGCGGTCAAACGCATGGCGGGCGAGCCGGTAGCCCCGCTCGCGACCCCCGATCCGCGTGACAAGCGCTTCTCCGATCCGGAATGGTCAAGCAATCAGTTCTTCGATTTCCTCAAGCAGGCCTATCTGCTCACGGTAGACTGGGCGCAGCGACTGGTGCATGACGCGCAGGGGCTGGACCCGCATACCCAGCACAAGGCCGAGTTCTATGTACGGCAGATCGCAAATGCGATCTCGCCCTCCAATTTCGTTCTGACCAATCCCGAAATACTGCGCGAGACAATGAGCTCGCATGCCGGCAATCTCGTGCGCGGGATGCACATGCTGGCTGAGGACATTGCAGCCGGGCGGGGGGAGCTGCGCATCCGGCAGTCCGACGCCCAGACGTTCGAGGTGGGCCGCAATCTTGCGCTCACGCCGGGCAAGGTGATCTTCGAGAACCCGTTGATGCAGCTCATCCAGTACGCGCCCTCGAGCGAGACGGTGCTCAAGCCTCCGCTCCTGATCGTTCCGCCCTGGATCAACAAGTTTTACATCCTCGATCTCACGCCGGAGAAGTCGTTCATCGGATGGTGCGTCGCGCAGGGGCTCACCGTTTTTGTGATCTCCTGGGTCAATCCCGATGAGAAGCTCGCCCAGAAGAGCTTCGAAGACTATATGCGGGAAGGCCCGCTGGCGGCGCTCGACGTGATCGAGAAGATCACGGGCGAGCGCGAGGTCAACAGCCTGGGCTATTGCGTCGGCGGCACGCTGCTGGCCACGACTCTCGCCTATCTCGCAAAGCTGGGCGATGACCGCATCCGTTCCGCAACGCTGTTGACCGCGCAGGTGGACTTTACCCACGCTGGCGATCTCAAGGTCTTCGTCGACGAGGAGCAGATCGCGGCACGCGAGCGGGAAATGGGCGAGCGCGGATATCTGCAAGGCAGCAAGATGGCCACCGCCTTCAATCTCCTGCGCTCAAACGATCTGATCTGGCCGTACGTGATCAACAATTACCTCAAAGGCAAGGAACCGGCGCCGTTCGATCTGCTCTATTGGAACTCGGATGCCACACGGATGCCGGCGGCGAACCACTCCTTCTATCTGCGCAACTGCTATCTCGACAACCGGCTCGTCAGGGGCAAGATGGTCATCGGCGGCGCGCCACTCGACCTCAACGACGTCAAGATCCCGATCTACAATCTCGCAACCCGCGAGGATCACATCGCTCCGGCGAGATCGGTGCTGCTGGGCTCCCGGTTCTTCGGCGGACCGGTTCGCTTCGTACTGGCCGGATCCGGCCACATTGCCGGCGTAGTCAATCCTCCGCAGAAGATCAAGTACCAGCATTGGATCGGGCCCAAGCCGAGCGGTGACGATCTCGAACGCTGGCTGTCGCAGGCCACCGAGCATCCGGGCTCCTGGTGGCCGGACTGGCTCGGTTGGCTCAAGCAACAGGAAGCGGCCGAGGTGCCGGCCCGGCAACCCGGCGGCGGAGTGCTCACCCCGATCGAGGACGCGCCGGGCAGATACGTAAAGGCCAGAGACTAGCCGCTCGCCATCTGGTAGAGATTGAGAGCAAAACCTCGCAACAAGACGTAGACATCACCACAGCGGAGAACTGCAATGCGTTTGACGATGTTGCTGTCAGGGTTGGCCATATCGATGCTCTGCGCAAACCCGACGCCCGCGCAGGATCTCTCGGGAGCGCTCAAAAAGATCAAGGAGACCGGCGCCATCACGCTGGGTCACCGAGAATCATCCGTGCCTTTCTCCTATTATGACGACAAGCAGCAGGTCGTCGGCTATGCCATGGAGCTCTGCCACCGCATCGTCGACGCGGTCAAGAGCGAGCTCAAGCTCGCCAAGCTCGAGGTGAATCTCAATCCGGTAACCTCGGCTACGCGCATCCCGCTGATCGCGAACGGCACCGTCGATCTCGAGTGCGGCTCGACCACCAACAATGTCGAGCGCGAGAAGCAGGTCTCCTTTACCATCACCCATTTCGTCACCGCCAACCGGTTCGTTTCCAAGAAGGCGGGCAACCTCAAGACGGTCGAGGATCTGCGCGGCAAGACGATAGTCTCCACATCGGGCACCACCAACATCAAGCAGATCACCGAGATCAACGGGCAAAAAGGGCTCAATCTCAACATCCTCGCGGCGAAAGACCACGCCGAGGCATTCCTTATGGTCGAGACCGGCCGGGCGGCCGCGTTCGTGATGGACGACATTCTGCTCTACAGCCTGGTGGCTGGCTCAAAGGCGCCGGGCGATTATGTGATTTCCGCCGACGCGCTGTCGGTCGAGCCCTACGGCATCATGCTTCCGCGCGGTGACGCGTCGTTCAAGAAGGTTGTCGATGAGGAGATGATCTCGACCTACCGCAGCGGCGCGATCAACGCGATCTACGACAAGTGGTTCCTCAAGCCGATCCCGCCCAAAGGCATCAATCTCAACGTTCCGATGAGCGCCTCGTTCAAGAAGGTGATCGCGAGCCCGACCGACAGCGGCGACCCGGCGGTCTACTGATCAGGAGTCAGTGATCAGTCATCAGTAATCAGAAAATATCCGATTACTGACAGCTGATCACTGATCACTGGAATGCATTACAACTGGAACTGGGGCATCTTTTTCGAGACGTCCCCGGACGGCGTTCACACATATCTCACCACGCTGCTCATGGGCACCGGGTGGACGCTGGCGACTGCCCTTGCTGCATGGGCGCTCGCGTTGACGCTTGGATCGCTGGTGGGCGTCATTCGCACCACGCCCTATCCGCGGCTGGTCGGGCTCGGCCAGGCCTATGTCGAGCTGTTCCGCAACATTCCGCTCCTGGTGCAGATGTTCCTCTGGTACTTCGTGCTGCCCGAGCTGTTGCCGGCTGCCGCCGGTGACTGGCTCAAGCAGCTTCCGGATGCATCCTTTTATACCGCCGTGGTGGCGCTCGGATTCTACACTTCCGCGCGCGTCGCCGAGCAGGTGCGCGCCGGCATCCTGAGCCTCGCCCGCGGCCAGCGCTGGGCGGCGCTTGCGCTCGGGCTCACATTGCCGCAGGCCTACCTCTACGTGCTCCTGCCGATGGCCTTTCGCATCATCCTGCCGCCGCTGACATCGGAATTTCTCAACATCATCAAGAACAGCGCGGTCGCGCTGACCATCGGATTGATGGAGCTCACCGCGCGCGCGCGCGCCATGCAGGAAATGTCGTTCCAGGTATTCGAGGCCTTCACCGCGGCGACCGTCATCTACATCGTGATCAACATCGCCGTGACCTTCGGCATGCGCTGGGTCGAGCGCCGCGCCGCCGTCCCCGGCCTGATCGGCGCGGCGGCGCCGGCCGCCGCTCACTGAGACGCGCGATGTTCTCGAATTTCGACTTCGACGTCATCATCCGCTCGCTGCCGTACCTGTTCTACGACGGCATGACGTTCACGCTCACGCTGACCGCGCTGGCGACGGCGGGCGGCGTGGTATGGGGGACGCTGCTTGCGCTCATGCGGCTTTCCGGCATGCCGCCGCTTTCGCTGCCGGCCGCCGGCTACGTCAACCTGATGCGCTCGGTGCCGCTCGTGCTGATGATCTTCTGGTTCTATTTTCTGGTGCCCTTCATCGGCCAGTGGGTGACCGGCGCGTCGCGCCCCATCCAGGTCGGGGCGTTCGCGTCCTCGCTGGTCACCTTCACGCTGTTCGAGGCGGCCTATTTCTGCGAGATCATGCGCGCCGGCATCCAGTCGATCCCGCGCGGGCAGGTCGCTGCCGCGCAGGCGCTGGGCATGAACTATGTCCAGACCATGGGCTATATCGTCCTGCCGCAGGCCTTCCGCAACATGCTCCCCGTGCTGCTGACCCAGACCATCATCCTGTTCCAGGACACCTCGCTCGTCTATGTGCTCTCGATCACCGACTTCCTGGGCGCCGCCTCGAAGGTCGCGCAGCGCGACGGACGCCTGGTCGAAATGTACCTGTTCGCGGCGCTCGTCTATTTCATCATCTCCTTTGCGGCCTCGTTGCTCGTGCGCCGGCTGCAGAGCCGCATCGCCATCATCCGCTGAAGCATGTCCCGCAAAAGTGGGAACCGGTTTTGCGAAATAGGACATGCTCAAACAAACAGACTGCGGGATTGACCGATGATCACGCTTGAGCACGTCAGCAAGTGGTACCAGAGCTTCCAGGTGCTCAAGGACTGCTCGACCGAAGTCGCCAAGGGCGAGGTCGTGGTGGTGTGCGGTCCGTCGGGCTCGGGCAAGTCCACCCTGATCAAATGCGTCAACGGCCTCGAGCCGTTCCAGGAGGGCAGCATCAGCGTGGCCGACGTCGCGGTCGGCGACCGCAAGACCGACCTGCCGAAGCTGCGCGCCCGCATCGGCATGGTGTTCCAGCATTTCGAGCTGTTTCCGCATCTCACCGTGATGGCCAACCTGGTGCTGGCGCAGGTCAAGGTGCTCGGCCGCGGCCGGGCGGAGAGCGAACAGCGCGGCATGAAGCTGCTCGAGCGCGTGGGCCTGCGCGAGCATGCCGCCAAGTTCCCCGGCCAGCTCTCGGGCGGCCAGCAGCAGCGCGTCGCCATCGCGCGCGCGCTGGCCATGGACCCGATCGCCATGCTGTTCGACGAGCCTACCTCGGCGCTCGACCCCGAGATGATCAACGAGGTGCTCGATGTCATGGTCGCGCTTGCGCGCGACGGCATGACCATGATGGTGGTGACGCACGAGATGGGGTTTGCGCGCAAGGTCGCCCACCGCGTGGTCTTCATGGACGAGGGCCGCATTGTCGAGGACGCGCCCACGGCCGAGTTCTTCCAGAAGCCGCGCAGCGAGCGCGCGCAGACTTTTCTATCCAAGATTTTGCAGCATTGAGGGGAGCATGCGCCCCTCGACTCTACCGGAGCGATTTCATGTCAAGAAGTATCAAGGTCTCTGAGTTCAGAAGGAAATGCTGCGCTATCCTCGACAGCGTGGCAAGAACCCGAGACGAGGTGGTGATTACGAAGCACGGCAAACCAATCGCAAGACTTTTGCCGCACAGTGGCGCAAGACGCAAAGAAGGCAGACCCAAGGCTCAGGGTCTTCTCAAAGACCGACTATTCATCACGGGAGACATCATCTCGCCTATCGACGTCGAATGGGATGCGATGAAGTGATCCGGTGGGGCTCGGTCGCTGCGCCAGGGCGGGTTTGAAACCCGCCCCTGCGATGCCGGACATTCCGTCACGGAAACAGCGCGACCTGATCGATCCCCAGCGTCTCGGGAAATCCGAACATCAGGTTCATGTTCTGCACCGCCTGGCCGGAGGCACCCTTGGTGAGGTTGTCGAGTGCCGAGCCGACGATGGCGCGCCCCGCAATGCGGTCCGCCGCAACGCCGATGAAGGTGAGGTTGGAGCCGCGCACGTGGCGGGTCTGCGGCATCTCGCCAAACGGGAGCACGTGCACGAACGGCTCGCCGGCGTAGGCTTTCGCCAGAACGGCATGCAGCTGCGGCGGCGACGCATCCCTGCTGCGCACATAGATGGTGGACAGGATGCCCCGGTTGATCGGCATAAGGTGGGGCGTAAAGGTGACGACGACGTCGCGCCCCGCCGCCCGGGAAAATTCCTGATCGAGCTCCGCCATGTGCCGATGCTGGCCGACGCCGTAGGCGTGAATGCCCTCCGCCACTTCGGCGAACAGCATCTCCTCCTTCGGCCCCCTGCCCGCTCCGGTCATCCCGGACTTGGCATCGATGACGATCTCGTCGGGATCGATGGCGTGCCCGCGCAGCAGCGGAATGAGCGCAAGCTGGGCGCAGGTCGTGTAGCAGCCGGGATTGGCAACGAGCCGCGCCGTCCTGATCTCGTCGCGATAGCGCTCGACCAGGCCGTAGACGGCTTCCTTCTGGAGCTCCGGCGCGTGATGCGCGTGACCATACCAGCGCGCATAGGCCGCCACATCGGACAGGCGGAAATCCGCCGAAAGATCGACCACCCGCGTCCGCGGCGCCGCCTCGAGCAGAGCCTTGATCACCTTCTGGGTGGTGCCGTGCGGCAGCGCGCAGAACGCGAGATCGAGCGAAAGCGCTTTCCAGTCGATCCCCTCAAGGCTCTGCAATTTCGGCAGGTGATAGGGAGAGAATTGCGGAAATACGTTGCGCATCTCCTGGCCGGCGCGGCGATCGGCCGTGAGCAGCACGATCTCGACATACGGGTGACGCAGCAACAGCCGCAGCAGCTCGGCGCCGGTATAACCGGATGCTCCGAGCACGGCGGTCCTGATCTTTGTTTGATTTGCATGGGTCATCGGATTGCGCGGCGCTATAGCGGCCCCCTTGCCGGGGGTCAAGAAAACGACCCCGCAAACAGCCCGCAATCCGTTTCATCGTGCAGCTTGAGCCGCTAAAACCCCGGCATGGGGATATCCGATCTGCGGGCCGATGAGTCAGCGCCATTCGCGAATGCGGCAAGTGAGGAAACCGCCGCGCGCGGCGTGATGCCGGCAATCTTCGCGGCCGCCATCGTGGTCAGCGCGGCGCTCCTGTTTCTGGTGCAGCCGATGTTCACCAAGCTGGTGCTGCCGCGTTTCGGCGGGGCGCCATCGGTCTGGTCGGTGGCAATCGTGTTCTTTCAATGCACGCTGCTTGCCGGGTACGCCTATTCTCATTGGCTCATGCGCGCTGCGCCTTCCCGCATTGCTGTCGCCATCCATGTCCTGTTGACGATCGCCGCGTGCTTCTGGCTTCCCCTCGCGATCGCCGAGCGATGGGCGCAGCCGCCGGCGGGCGGCGAGGCCATTGCGCTCTTTGCCCTGTTTGCAGCCTCGCTGGGACCGCCCTTCGTTGCGCTTGCCGCCGGCGGTCCGCTGCTGCAGGCCTGGTTCGCGCGCACGGATCACCCGGCGGCGGCAAATCCGTATTTTCTCTACGCGCTCAGCAATGCCGGAAGCTTCCTTGCGCTGGTGTCGTATCCGACCGTGATCGAGCCGTTCGTGCGGCTTTCCGATCAGGCGCGCTACTGGTCGGTTGCATTTTATGCGCTGATCGGGCTCATCGCGGCCTGTGGCCTTGTGCTGTGGCGCGCGCAGGCGCGCTCCCCCATCGCGCTTGACGATACGGCGGCGCCCCCGGCTTGGCGGGATGCGGCGCGTTGGGCGGCGCTCGCTGCCGTTCCTTCCGGCCTGCTGGTGGCGGTGACGGCGCATATCTCGACCGACGTCGCCGCGGTGCCGCTGCTTTGGGTAGTGCCGCTTGCGCTTTATCTTCTGAGCTTCATCATCGTGTTTGCCCGCCGGCAGGTCATTCCGCACCGGCTGGTCGTTGCCGTCCAGCCGTTCTTCGTCATCTGCCTCGCGGCCGTGATCGTCTTCGAGCCCGTGAAGACCATTCTGTGGCTGGTGGCAGCGCACGCTGCGGTGTTCTTCGTCTGCGCGCTGATGTGCCACGGTGAGGTCGCGCGCACGCGGCCGTCGGGCCGCTTCCTCACCGGCTTCTATCTCAGCGTCGCGGCAGGTGGCGCCCTCGGTGGCCTTGCCGCAGGCGTGATCGCGCCGCATGTGTTCAGCTGGGTGGCGGAATACCCGCTGCTGCTTGCGCTTGCGGTCCTCTGCCGGCCGGCGGTGGCGATGCCGGGAAGGCAATATGCGCTCGTCGCGGCGCTCGCGGCGGCCGGTAGCCTGCTGATCGTTTCCGGATTCTTTCCCGCGCTGCTCGACGAGACCATGTTCAATCGTGCAGCCGCAGCGTTGCTGGTGGCGTGCGTGCCGCTTTCTCTCGTGCCGCCGGCCTGCGCGGCGGTTATTGCATCCGTGCTGCTGGCCAACCATGGCCTGTTCCAGCCCCCCGGCAGCGTCTCGGTGCGCAGCTTCTTTGGGGTAGCCAAGGTCGTGGAAAGCCCGGATCACCGCTTCCGCATCCTGCAGCACGGAACCACCATGCATGGGGCGCAGCGCATCGACGTTGACGGCGCGCGGCAGCCGCCGGAAAGGCCGGAACCGCTGCTCTACTACTGGGACGGCTCCGCCATTGCGCAGACCTTCAACGCCGCGCAGGCGCAAAGCGCGGCGCCGCTGCGCTACGCCGTGATCGGGCTCGGCACAGGCTCGCTGGCCTGCCGCGCGCGTGCGCACGAGCACGTCGATTTTTACGAGATCGACCCCGCCATTGTGCGCATTGCGCGTGATCCGGCGCTGTTCACGTTCCTGTCGGCGTGCGGCGCGGATGCGCGCATCATGCTGGGCGACGCGCGGCGCATGCTCGCGCAGGCATCCGATGCCGCCTACGACCTGATCGTCGTCGACGCCTTCTCCTCCGATGCCATCCCGGTCCATCTGCTCACCCGCGAGGCGATGGCGATCTACCTGCAGAAGCTGCGCCCGCACGGCACGATCGTCATGCACATATCAAACCGGCACCTCGAGCTTGCCTCGGTGGTTGCCGGCATCGCGGCGGCAAATGGCCTGGTCACGCTGGTCAGCGACCGGCCTGATCCCGATGAGACTGCCAATCCCTACAAATTCTCCGGCACCGTCGCCGCGGTGGTGCGCAACCGGGAAGACTTCGCGGAGCTCGTGCAATCCGGCGACTGGGAGTTCACGCCGCCGGATCCCGCGCAATGGGTGTGGACCGATGATTACTGCAACATCCTGGGCGCCGTCCTGCGCCAGCTGCGCGAGTGACGCGCGCCAGCGCTTGCCACGGCACCGCACGGACGACCGGGTCCGCCCACCCCTCATGCACGCGCACGAACTCAACCACTTGATGCGCGTGTCCTTCGATGGTTTCAGACATTTCGGAGCGGCGGCGGAATTGTGCTTTGGGACTAGTAACTTGCAGCAATTGCCGCGTGCAACCATATGGGGCATGCAATCTCTGCTCTTGCAGAATTTTCCGCACCACGATGTGGCCATGCCCGTGGCATAGTTGGACATCTGATTCGGGATTTTCTCTTCGCAGCGCAGGCAGGAATGGCCAGGATCGCCAAGGCAGTCGCCCGCACATCCCCGCTCAAGGGGGGAACAGACCTTTTTTCCGATCTGCCGGAAGCGGCCCCGCGCCGGCCGGCCGGCAAGAGTGCACGCGCGGCCGCGCGCGTGCGGACCGGGGAATCCGGTTATACCGCCCACGACATCGAGGTGCTCGAGGGGCTCGAGCCCGTGCGCCGGCGCCCCGGCATGTATATCGGCGGGACGGACGAGAAGGCGCTGCATCATCTGTTCGCCGAGGTAATCGACAATTCCATGGACGAGGCGCTTGCCGGCCATGCCTCGTTCATCGAGGTGGTCATGGAAGCCGACGGCTTCGTCACGGTCACCGACAACGGGCGCGGCATCCCGGTTGATCCGCATCCGAAGTTTCCGAAGAAATCGGCGCTCGAAGTGATCATGTGCACCCTGCACGCGGGCGGAAAATTCGACTCCAAGGTGTACGAGACATCGGGCGGCCTGCACGGGGTGGGCGTTTCGGTCGCCAATGCGCTCTCCGAGCGCATGGAGGTCGAGGTCGCGCGCGAGCAGACGCTCTTCCGGATGGCGTTCGAGCGCGGCAAGCCGAAGGGCAAGCTGGAAAAGCTCGGCCGCGTGTCCAACCGGCGCGGCACCAAGGTGCGCTTCCGGCCCGATCCGGACATCTTCGGAGCCAACGCGCGCTTCAAGCCGGAGCGCGTGTTCAAGATGACGCGCTCGAAGGCGTATCTGTTCGGCGGCGTCGAGATTCGATGGTCGTGCGCGAAAGAGCTGTTGCGCGCCACCGCCGACGTGCCGGAGAAGGCGACCTTTCACTTCGCGGACGGCCTCAAGGATTACCTGTCGGCGGCGATCAATGGCGCGGCCCTGATCCATCCCGACATCTTCACCGGCAGCGCAGGCAAGATCGGCGCCCATGGCGGCGCGCAATGGGCGGTCGCCTGGACGGCGGACCGCGACGGCTTTCTGTCCTCGTACTGCAACACCATCCCCACCCCGGACGGCGGGACGCACGAAGCCGGACTGCGCGGCGCGCTGCTCAAAGGCATCAAGGACCACGCCGAACGCGTGGGACAGGGAAAGCGCGCCGCGGCGGTGACCGGCGATGACGTCATGACCGGCGCGGCCTGCATGGTCTCGGTGTTCCTGCGCGAGCCGGAATTTCAGGGACAGACCAAGGACCGCCTCGCCACCGCGGAGGCAAGCCGCATCGTGGAGAGCGCGATCAGGGATCCATTCGACCACTGGCTCGCCGGCAACCACGTGCAGGCCAACAAGCTGCTCGACTTCGTGATCGAACGCGCCGACGAGCGCATCCGCCGGCGCCAGGAGAAGGAGATCGCGCGCAAGACCGCGGTGCGCAAGCTGCGCCTTCCCGGCAAGCTCGCCGACTGCACCAATACGGCCGCGCAAGGCTCGGAGATCTTCATCGTCGAAGGCGATTCCGCCGGCGGCTCGGCCAAGCAGGCGCGCGACCGCGCCTCGCAGGCGGTGCTGCCGTTGCGCGGCAAGATTCTCAACGTCGCCTCCGCCGGCCGCGACAAGCTTGCCCAGAATCAGCAGCTCGCGGATCTCGTGCAGGCGCTGGGAGCCGGCACCGGGGCGCACTATCGCGCGGAGGACCTGCGCTACGACAAGGTGATCATCATGACCGACGCCGATGTCGACGGCGCCCATATCGCATCGCTCCTGATCACCTTCTTCTATCGCCAGATGCCCAAGCTGATCGACGACGGCCATCTCTATCTTGCCGTACCCCCGCTCTACCGGCTCAGTCACGGCGGCAAAATCTTCTACGCGCGCGACGACAAGCACCGCGACGAGCTGATCAGACGAGAGTTCCACGCCAACGCCAAGGTCGAGATCGGCCGCTTCAAGGGACTGGGCGAGATGCTGGCGAGCCAGCTCAAGGAAACCACCATGGACCCGAAGAGGCGCACGCTGCTGCGCGTGATCGTGCTGGACGATGCGCGCAAGCGGACCGACGGTGCGGTCGAGCAGCTCATGGGCAACAAGCCGGAAGGCCGCTTCGCGTTCATCCAGGAGCGCGCGGAATTCGCCGACGAGGAGATGCTGGACGTGTGAAGGAGGCGGGAGCGGCCCTTGCCGCCGTCATTCCTCGAACTTGAGGTTGGCGGCGCTTGCAATCTCGCTGAACCGCTTGATGTCGGCGTCGATCAGGCGGCGGAACTCGTCGCCCGCGGCGCCGCCGGGATCGACCGCCATCGCCTTGAGCTTCTCGCGCACGCCGGCATCGGCCAGCGTGCGCCGCAGCTCGGCCTCCAGCTTGCCGCGCACCGCAGCCGGCGTGCCGGCGAGCACGAACACCCCGCTCCATAATCCGACATCGACGGCGGGAAGCCCGACCTCGGCCATGCTCGGCACGTCCGGCAGCTCGGACGAGCGCACCGCGCCGGTGACCGCGAGCGCACGGATCTTGCGGCCCAGCACCAGCGGGACCGTCGGCGGGCCGTCGGCGATGGCGAACAGGGTCTGCCCGCCGGCAATGCTGAGCATCATCTCATTGCTGCTCTTGTAGGGGATCGCCTGCGCCGGCATGCCGGTTTTGAGCTTGAACAGCTCGGTGGTGAGGGTGAAGGCGGGGGATGAGGTCGCGTAGGTCGAGCTCTGCGGATGTGCCTTTCCCCAGGCGACCAAGTCCTGCACGGACTTGATGGAGTCGTTCATGGGCCCGGCCAGGATCAGCGGAAACGAGGCGATCATGGCGATCGGCGCAAATGTCCGGGTCGGATGGTACGGCAGCGTCGGATAGATGGCCGATGCAATCGCCATCTGGCCGGTTGCGCCGACCACCAGGGTGTAGCCGTCGGCGCCCTGCACCATGGCGTATTCGACCGCCAGCCGGCCGCCCGCACCGGGCCTGTTCTCGATGACCACCGGCTGGCCCATGTTCTCCGAAAGCTTCTGCCCGATCAGGCGCGCGAAGAGATCGTTCCCTCCGCCGGCGGCGAAGCCGACGATCATGCGCACGGGCCGGCTGGGGTAACTCGCCGCGTCCTCACCCCACGGTTCCCGATGCTGCGGGCAGCGCCAGCGCAGTCGCCAGGATCGCTCGTCTGGAAAGCAGCATGGGGTTTCCTCCGTCGGCGTTATATGGCATTCGGCGTCCCCGCCGCCGCAGGCGCGCTGAAGCTCTAGCCGAATAAACACTAGCCGAGCAAATTGCGACAATGGCTTCCGCGATCGAGCACAGCGCCGTTCCCGCAAAGGACCTTTTCGGTCATCCGCGGGGGCTCACCTTTCTGTTCGCAACCGAGATGTGGGAGCGCTTCTCCTACTATGGCATGCGCGCGCTGCTCGTCCTCTACATGACGCACGCTCTGCTGCTGCCGGGCCACACCGACAACGTGTTCGGGCTTGGCGCGCTCAGGCACATGCTCGAATCGCTCACCGGCCCGCTCGGCCCGCAGCCGCTCTCCTCCCACATCTATGGGCTCTACACCGGGCTCGTCTATCTCACGCCGCTGCTCGGCGGCTTTCTCGCCGACCGCCTGCTCGGCCAGCATCGCACCATCCTGCTCGGCGCAACGCTGATGGCGATCGGCCATTTCATGATGGCATTCGAGCCGCTGTTTCTGATCGCGCTCACGATGCTGATTCTCGGCAACGGCGCGTTCAAACCCAACATCTCCGCGCAGGTCGGCGGGCTTTATGGGCCGGGGGACCCACGCCGCGACCGCGCCTATTCGATCTTCTATGTCGGCATCAATTTGGGCGCGTTAATCGCCCCACTCGTTTGCGGAACGCTGGGCGAGGAATTGGGCTGGCATTATGGCTTTGCGGCAGCCGGCATCGGCATGACCATCGCCCTTGTGGTCTACCTCTTCGCCCTGCCGGTGCTGCCGGCGAACGAGTTGCACAGGACAAAACCCGTAATCGTCGAGCAAAAGCCGATCGCTCGCAAGGAATTGCTCGGCATCCTCGCCCTGATCGCGCTGTTCGTGCCGACCGCGTTGTTCTGGGCAACGTATGAGCAGCAGGGCAATACCATCGTGCTGTGGGCCGACGACCATACCAATCGCTATGTCGACCTTCTGTTCTGGCGAGGCGATATTCCGGTCACCTGGTTCCAGGCCTTCAATCCCTTCCTGATCATCGCCTTCACTCCTTTTGTAGTCGGGCTGTGGGCGCGGCAGGCAAGACGCGGCACCGAGCCTTCGACCGTCACCAAGATGGCGCTCGGCTGCTTCGGCGTCGCGCTTGCCAACCTGATCATGGTGGGGGCCGCCTGGGTTGCCGCCGGCGACGAGGCGAGCTGGCTGTGGCTGCTCGGCTATTTCGTCGTCATCACCATCGGCGAGCTCTACATCTCCCCGATCGGGCTCTCGCTGGTCTCCAAGCTCGCGCCGGCGCACATGATCTCGATGCTGATGGGGGTGTGGCTGGCAACCAGCTTTGCCGGCAATTTCGTTGCCGGCTGGCTCGGCAGCTTCTGGAGCAGCATGGACAAGATCATCTTCTTCCTGATGATCGCGGGTATCGCCACAGTTGCCGGCGCAATGATCCTGGCGTTCGACCGGCCGCTGCGGGGGGTGATCGACCGGGAGGCGCCATGAGCCCCGCGGTCGCGTCCCCCGCGCGCAGCTTCGGACACGTCGAGACCTGGATCTTCGATCTCGACAACACGCTCTATCCGCATCACGTCAATCTCTGGCAGCAGGTGGACGAGCGCATTCGCGACTACATCGCAGAGTTCCTCGAGGTCACCCATGAGGAGGCATTCCGGCTGCAGAAGGACTATTACCGGCGCTACGGCACTTCGATGCGGGGACTGATGACAGTGCATGGCATGCAACCTGACGACTTCCTCGATTTCGTGCACCAGATCGATCATTCGCCGCTCGAGCCCAACCCGGCGCTGGGCGAGGCGATCGAGCGCCTTGCGGGCCGCAAGCTGATTCTGACCAACGGCACGCGCCGCCACGCCGACGCGGTGCTCGCCCGCCTCGAGCTCGACCGCCATTTCGATGGCGTGTTCGACATCATCGCGGCCGAGCTCGAGCCGAAGCCTTCGCCCGCGACCTATGACCGCTTTCTCAGGACGCACGATGTCGATGCCGGCAAAGCCGCCATGTTCGAGGATCTTGCCCGCAACCTCGCGGTGCCGCATGCGCTCGGCATGACCACGGTGCTGGTGGTGCCCGAGCATTCGCGCGAAGTTTTCTGCGAGGGCTGGGAGCTCGAAGGCCGCGACGCCCCGCATGTCGATCACGTCACCGACGATCTGGTTTCCTTCCTGCGCGATTTGGGTCACAAACAAAAGGCGCGAGGGCAGCCGCAAGCTTG
>Ga0306918_10000229_pt1 | contig 24172 bp, 24 predicted proteins | sample tim00Cox0000000H_FD_203315 | JGI IMG/M metagenome (GOLD analysis project Ga0306918, IMG submission 203315) | Lab enrichment of tropical soil microbial communities from Luquillo Experimental Forest, Puerto Rico - timezero.00C.oxic.00.000.00H (v2)... | ecosystem: Environmental > Terrestrial >... | reverse complement strand
GCGTGGCTTTTCGGGTTCTATCTGTAGGAAATTAGTCAACCAATTACCAGACTTATTGAGGCGCATCGAACGCAGCCCGGAATGGGATCGCTCGATTGACCTATCCGTCTGTTCCCGCGAAGCTAAACATATCCGAGAGCATCAAGACCGATGGTTGCGGCAGGTCACGACACGATGACCTGCCCTAGCTGTCTCGTCCTCGAGGGTGCTGAGCTGGTAACTGGGCGCGCCACTGCGCCGTAAATCGCGAGCAGCACTCTTTAGGTGCTCACGCAGGGTGCGCAAATCAGCCAGTTTTTCGAGGAGGATATCGCTTTCCTGGATCGTGCGTGGGCAGACAAGGAGGCCAACGTCGTCACAATCGTTGCCTGGGCTGGGGTCGGGAAGTCGACACTGGTCAACCATTGGCTCCGACGGATGGCTGCTAAGCATTATCGTTCTGCAGAGCTTATTTTTGGCTGGTCTTTCTACAGACAGGGCACCAGTGGGCAGACTTCCTCAGCGGATGAATTTCTTGAATGATCGGAGTTGGATTTGCCTTTAACGCTCCTGCCTGGACATCAATTGTGCCTCAAGTGGTCTCAGATACCGAATTGCCGTTCCGCGGCGACCTTGAGTGGTTTGCAATTCAACATCTCGGGGATTATTGGACCAGCGCTCGGTGGTTTATAGGTCCCGCTGGCGGGAGCCAATTTCGTCTTTGCACTGAATGCCGCCTGCTTCTTCCTCGTTGTTCTGGCAGTCCGTCAATGGAAACAATCATCTGCGCCAGCAAAACTTCCGTCGGAAAGATTTTTTGAATCTTTCGGGACGGTTATCCGCTATACGCGTAACGCGCCTGGGTTTCAGGTCGTGTTGGCCCGAAATTTCTTGTTTGCTCTGTTCGTTTCAGTCGTTCCGGCGCTGATGCCGGTTGTGGGCTTGAAAGTGTTGCACCTCAGTTCGTCAAATCTGGGTCTGTTGTTCACGAGCATGGGCGCTGGATCGGTTCTCGGAGCAGTGTTCATCATCCCTTGGCTCAGGGCTCGCTTCTCCTCCGATTGCCTCGCCTTCTTGGCAAATTTGCTGCTGGCCTTGGTTTACGTGTTCTTGGCGTTTGTTCGCCAGACTGAACTATTCTTTGTTGTCGCGGCTCTGGCTGGAGTGGGATGGACACTGTCAGCTTCCGAACTCTGGGTGGCGGCGCAGCGCACGATACCGGCTTGGGCGCGAGGACGCCTGAACGCCATGGTTATCATGACCTCGCAGGGGGCTATGGCGCTTGGGGGAGTCATCTGGGGTTCGGCAGCTACGATAGCCGGAGCAAGCTCCACTTTGCTTTGGGCGGCGGTTCTGTTCCTCGGAACTTTGGTTCTGTTGCGCCGGCTTTCGATCAATGCTGTCGAATCAAAAGAAGTTACCCCGATAGCACTCACAGAAGAATTGGTCGCCGCCTGAATGGCTTGGAGAAAAATCATGACAACACACATCGAGAAAATGGGACAATGGCAGGTCCGCTTATTTTGTAAGCGTTAGACTAACCCCATCTTTTGGGGAAGCCTGGTTCTTGACCAAGTGGGCGGATGAAACAGCAAAGCGAAGGTGACCGTCATGGGAAACGACGCGGTCGACATCGAAGGGTCGATTGGCATCTTATTTCCTGAACACGCGTATTTGGCGGCCGGTGATTTTGGATTCTTTTGCCGGGCGGCTTTCAGTAGACCTGCACGAGAATTGTTGTTAAAAGGCGGTTGCAGTGGACGCCGCGAGGTCCACACTTGCTGTTACGATGACTAGCTCTGGTCAAGCATTCCGGGAATTTGAGCAGGCTGGATGGGAGAGCGCCAGCGTCGTCGCCAAGTACCACGAGCACATATCCGGTGTAACGACACAATCGGTAGAGGCACTGCTTGATGCTGCGGGCATCCGCAGCGGATCACGCGTGCTGGATGTCGCAACGGGCGCGGGATACATTGCCGGCGCCGCTGCACAGCGCGGGGCTGATGCCATCGGGATCGACTTTTCCGCAGCACAGGTCCAAATGGCGCGCGACAGGTATCCCAGCGTGCGGTTCGAGCAGGCTGACGCAGAGGCTCTTCCGTTCGATCCGCAGTCTTTCGACGCACTCGTCAATGGATTTGGCATGTGTCACTTTCCCAACCCTGACATCGCGCTGCGTGAGGCGTTCAGGGTGCTCAAGGCGGGAGGCCGCATTGCGTTCACTGTCTGGGACATACCCGAACGCGCAGTGGCCTTGGGGGCAGTCTATGCAGCAATCCGCGCCCACGGCTCGCTGGATGTCGGTCTCCCGGCTGGGCCGAATTTCTTTCTGTTAAGTGATCCTGAACAGGGCACGAAAGCCCTGCTAACTGCGGGCTTCGTCTCGCCGTCCTGTCGCCAGGTGCCACAAGTGTGGCGCGTATCGGATCCGGACGAGGTTTTCCAGAGCCTCGTGAAGGCCACCGTGCGCGCCTCTGCGACGATTCGCGGCCAAAGCCCTCCTGCTAGAGAGTCCATCAGGGCCGCCATACGGAATACGGTAGCCACCTACAGACGCGGCGACTCGTACGAATTGCCAATGCCCGCCACGCTCGCGACAGCTGTCAAGCCGTAACGGCTGGCGCCCAACCTCCGGTTGCCAACGCGCCGTAAGACGGGAATGCAGCATTTCGTACCTGTTATCCCTGGACGAGAAGGTCCTTTGCCGGTTTGTCAGTACCTAGTCCCAAGAAGACACGCTGACGAAAGCTGATGAGTTGATTATCGCTGGTCCACTTGGTGAATTTTTCCTGGGCGACCAGCACAGGTTCAACTTATTTTCACAGTACCTGCTTATGGTTTTGTCATGGCCCTCTACCTCGACTGGCTGGGGGCGGACACCAACCCGGGAGCGGTTTCCGCTTACATGCGTGGAACACTCAAGGAAGCGCAGACCGGGTTTCGGATGGCTGACGCATCGATAGGACCCTCAAGTTTTGCGCAAAATCGGGAGCGGCTTGGCTGAACTCGAAGCTGGAATTAATCGATTCGATTCGGCCGCCGCGGAACAAACGCGTTTGGCCGGCGAAGTCCAAAAGATCGCTCAACAGGAAGCTGAATTACTGCGCGACGAATCGCTTTCCGAACCAACCGCGACCAAGCGGCTCATCGAGATACGCGCAAAAGCCGATGTCCTGCGCGCACGGGCTGAAGCAGCCACTGAACGCGCCGCCGAACAACAAAAGGTTGTTCTCGAGCTGGGAGCAAACGTCCGTCGAACCCTGGCACGCGCAGCTCACGCCATCCTGCAAGCGCGCTCAACGCGGCTCCTCGCAATGATAGGGTAATCATACAAGACCGCTTGCTGCATGTCTCGTGACCTGAAGTCCATGCCGCACCGCAAGCCGAGCAGGTTTTTGTCGATCTATGCTGGGGAATCGGAATTACGGTTTTGCCGCATTCCTCGGCTTTGTATTGGAGGATCCTAACAAAGCTCGAAATGGCGTGATCATAGTCTTTGCGTGCCTGTGCGCGGCGTGCTTTGCCTTGCCCCGGCGCTTTGCCGTTTCCCCGCCACGTGCTAACTCCGATCACGTCATGCTTATTGAGTAGGTTGTTAGCCGTGTTGTGATAGTAGTCGAGTCTAGCGGCGGATATGTGCTCCTGGATGTCGAGCACCTTCTGTGACACTTGGCGGAAATTATTGCTCTTGTTCTTTGGTCGATAGCCTCGCTTGAATGTGCCGTCTGTATTGAAGCAGTCTGGATTTCCTGCACGTAGTTGCCTCGCAGCTTTGCGTTGCAAACGGCGCAGCTTCCTAAGTGTGGCGATCATGGGAGATCCGGGGCTGGATCGGTGGCTCTTGCGCTCGGATTGTATCGCCCTCCAGCGTCGCAACGGTCGTGGCAATCTTACGTCCTGGGTCGATCCCGGCAACGCGACCCGTCATTTCGTATCGGCACCTAGGCCCCGCAATGTCCAGCATAAGCACCACGAACATCCGAGGCCCACGAATCGTCAGCGCGACCTGCTTAATTGTTGCGTTGTCGGGAATCGGACGATGCAAGATCAGCGGTACCTGCGCGCAGACCTCGCCTGCCAACTTGTCCAGGCGCACGCAATTGCCAGCGATCGGGTTCGGACTCGACATCTGGACTTGATGTTGCAGCGAAATCGAATCGCACTGGCGCTTGAATCGAGGCGCACCGCGCTTGCCGGAAATGTAGAGCTTGCAGGCATCCTGGAATTTAATTGTCATCGCAACGGGAACCGGCGACTCACAGCCGCCCTTTTTCTTCCGAGTTGCTTCGGCAGATTCAACCGCGTAGGCGATGGCCAGTTTGCGATTGGATAGTCCTCGCAGTAAGCATCCATTCTTCTTGGCGTAGATAAGTTTTGCGCTAGCCTTGGCTTGCTCGATTCGGTTCAGCCGAGCCGCTTCTTCTAAAGGAACGTGATCGTTCTTTGCTCGTTCTCGTGCTTTACTGGCTGCGACGCCGGTAAGCTTTTTTGCAAGTAGAATGTTTACCAGCTTTGTCGCAATCGTTCCTCGTCGACCGTGCTCGATCTCATGTTCGGCGTAACGTTCGAGTGCCGCCAGACTGTTCCAGTAACGGCGAGCGATGCCGGTAGCTTTCGCAATCGCTTGGCGTTGCACGGGACTCGGCATCAAAGCGTAACGATAACAGCGCGTAATTTGCGATGCATCCGCCATGGATTTTTCAGGCTCGGATAGCCAGTGACTGCTGCTGGCTATTACGGCGTATGATAATTATATAGTCGCAGTCATTGGGTCGGTTGATTCGAAAAACCATTTCTGGAACGTTCCGCTTGACGATCTCATGGAAGGCCTGCTCAAAGGTGTGTCCGCTATTAAAGAGATATTCAGCGTTTCTCTCCTGAGGATTGCCTGCAGGAGCCTTGGTCTTCTCATTTTCGGCGTCTGGTTTGAAAACCTTGGAACCGGCCTCCTCATAGTTTAGCGCGTCGCTGAGAGTCCAATTGCGGTTATCGATCAGATAGTAAACCAGCCTTTGCATCATCGCTGGATCCTGGTTGGCCCAGCGTTTAAGATCCTGTCGCGAGATCCGAACAGTCCCCTTTTTCAGAGCCTCGGAGACATCCTTCCCGCAGATCTCGCCGATCCTGGCGAGGAACTTTTGATCCTCTTCATCCCAGTCTGGGGGATTGGCGGCGGAAGGCCGGTTTCGGACGACTTCCCATCGAAGGGAATTTCCACGGCTACGCCTTTGATCTGCCTCACAGCATCGGTCACTTCGCGAGCTGTTGGATTGGGCGATCCCTTGGTGGCCAATATCCAAGCTTTCCACTGCTGCGATGGTGGAAGTGCGACTAATGACCTAACTTGACCTTCATGTGTTGGGATATCTACAATTGTAGACATTCTCATCTTGGCTTCTTCAATGTTCGCGACTACGGCAGCCGCGCCGATTAATTGGTATGCTCGCTTGTCGCTGCATTGCCACCGTTGTTCGCAGTACTCCTTAAAGGTATCGCATCGTGCTAGATACAGCTTGGCCTCCAGAATTTTGCCGAGGGCTTGCCCAGCCTTGAAAAAATTCCGCCATCCCTCCTTGAACTTTTCTTCGACAATTTTCTCGTAGGTGAGCAGTTCTGGCTCTTCTTGGGATAACAACTGTCGATCAGCTGAGGTGTTCATCTCTCGGATTCTTCAGGAGCATCGCCTTCGCGTATGTCGATCCCTCGGCGTCGTAACTCGTCTAAGATATCTTCGGTGGAATATTCGGACAGAATCATTGGCTCGTCGGATAATGACTCTTTGTTGCCATTTTTTGGTTTGGTGCGTTATGAGACGCCTTGACTATGGCAGAAGACAGCGTAGGATACAATAACAATATTTGAGAATGTATTTACCAATTTAATATTCAAGATGACCTCCCCAATCGGCTGTGGCGCAAGGACAACGAGCGCGCCTGAGCCACAAACCAGTTCATGGACTGATCCACGTTACTACGGCCGGTTCGAGACTACCACGATCCCCCAGAGTTCTCCGCGCAGACCACCGCCAGTCGAGCCGCCAGCGCGGAGGCTGAGCAATATCCAGCTTCAGCGCCAACGAGAAAGCTATCTTTTGAGAAGCGGTTAATGGGGGTTGAACAACGCGCATGTTTTGCCTTTATACAACGGATATCAGCAGATCCTATCAATAAACTATTGAGAATTATTAATGGGAATGAATCACGGGAGATCACCAGCCTTATTAGCAAATGCTATAGATGAGTTACTGTGAATCGTTATTAATGTCAGAAGATTGGCACGCCCACTATGTCACGAAGCTTTCCGGAGCCCGGAGGAAACATCGATGAGCATTCCGTCGATATCGGCCCACAGCCGCCGCTCGTTGAGTAGAGTTGACAGCCCTTATAGCAAAACTACAGTCGGTGTGTCTTAAGGCTGCTCCAGTCAAGTGGATTTTGCTCTAAAAGGAGCGTTCCCGTATGAGAGTTCTTCTTTCAGCCTATTCCTGCCTTCCCGGCCGCGGCTCCGAACCTGGAATCGGGTGGAACTGGGCAAACAATATCGCACGCATTGGACATGACGTGACAGTCATAACGCGTTTGGCAAATCGAACGGTCATCGATGGATTTCTGGCCAATCATTCCATTGAGGGCTTGAAATTCTTTTATTGGGATCTACCCAAGATTTGGTGGAAGATGTACAAATTGCCGCTTGGAAATTATCTCTATTACTTTCTCTGGCAGTTCACGGCAGCAAGAGAAGCACGCAGGATCAATGCCACAGAAAGATTCGATCTGGTTCAGCACATAACCTGGGGAAGCCTGCGGATACCAAGCTTCATGGGGAGCCTCGGTATCCCGTTTGTGTTTGGGCCCGTTGCCGGGGGAGAGGATACTCCCAAGCAACTGAGAGGCGGTCTCGGGGTGCGAGGGAGAGTCTCAGATGCTCTTAGACGTATCTCGAACTCGTGTCTCGGAACGTGGATGCGCCCAACCTACAAACGGGCATCGCTGATCGTTACAACAACACGAGAAACTCTGGAGATGATTCCCGCTCGTTTTCGCCACAAATCCGCGGTGTGTCAGGCGATTGGCGTCAACCCGGATGAATTCGAGACCACGATTCTGGATTCGAGTGATGCGGTGAAGCCGTCCTCCAGGTTGGAACTCTTGTTTGTCGGACGTCTTCTCGCGTGGAAAGGTGTTCACCTGATCTTGCGTGCCCTGGCGATGGTAAGGGCCTCTTCCTCCGAAATCCACTTCACGATCATAGGTTCCGGCAAAGATCGCATGCGTCTGGACAGGCTGGCAACAGAACTTGGTGTAACCGACCGTATTTCCTGGATTCCCTGGATGCCCAGAGAAGAACTCCTCAAGACCTATAACAAATTCGACCTGTTCGTGTTTCCAAGCATGCACGATTCGGGCGGGACCGCAGTTCTTGAAGCAATGAGTTTCGGATTGCCTGTTCTATGCCTGGACCTCGGAGGCCCGGCAATGTCTGTCACCAATGAGTGTGGCTGTGTCATTCGAACCGGCGAAGCCACGGGAGATCAGGTAGTTGCATCGATCGCTGGCTACATCACAGAAGTATTGGCCAACCCTTCGCTATTGAAAGCAAGCTCGGTCGCGGCTCGGAAGCGTGTGCAATGCCTCACCTGGATTACAATTGTTGAACGGGTGTATAACAGATTGTAAGATGCCGACATTTGGAGTATGCAACTTCAGCCAGCAGATACCTCTGGCTTAAAGAGTTCCATTCAGCGCAACTTTGCCATGGTGTCGTTTAAGTGGTTGCAATGATTGGGCCGATTCTTGAAGTTGGTCACTAAAACGGGTCGGGAGCGAGTACGCGTAACGCTCAAGTGGAGCGTACTTAAGCTCCCGAAATTCTTCGCGTCCGTTTGCAAGTCTTTGTATATAGGGTGGAAACGAAGAGAAACGAAGGTGGCGTTTTTGGAAACCAAGAGGGTCATTCAGGAAACAAGGGCTGGAAACGATCTATGGCATTTTGGAAACGGAGTGGAAACGAGCTTGGAAACGAAGGCCCTTTTTTTGGAAACGAAGGGGGGTTTGGGAACGAGCTGAAAACGAAGGCGTTTGTACGTTTTTAGAGTAATAATTATTTACTGTGGTAGGATAAAAAGTTTTACCGTTCATCGCGTAACAATCCATATGGTTCATAAGTGGTGCGATTTCCGCTCCCGCGACGCGTGATAAGTTTGGCGGATTCGGGTCTGACGACGGCTTTGGAGACGGTGCCTTTGGTGGACTTGAGTTGCTCGGCGATTTCGGTAGCGGAACTGATACCGGCCTGGATGAGGTCGAAGACTTTTTCGTCAAAGGACAATTGGTCGCAGCGCCAGGAGATGGTACCGGAGTCCTCAGTGTTGAAGGACCAATGTCTAGTCAGTGGCCGGCAATCAACATTGCGAACCTTGGTGAATTCGGTTTCGAACTTAGCGCCTCGTTCTGCGGGGGCACGGTCCGCGAGTTCCTTGACGCTGACGACCCAGAAGGCGTCATCTTCGCGTCTGGAGGTACCGCGCATATGCTCGTGATTCCAGCCAGCATGAGCGACAATCAGGACGGCGATACGGCGGCGGCGCAGATCCAGGAGCCAAGGGAGCACGAGGTCCCAGTCATCGGCCTTATCTTCCCGCATCCCGCGGAAGAGGCTCGAAAGGGTATCCAGTACAAGGAGCTTTGCGCTACTCTTTACACATAGTTCTGCGCTGCTACGGCAGTAACGAAAGTCACCTAGCGAGCAATTCTCAGGTTTGTCACATTGCAAGTCAGGGAACGGAAACAGGCTTACTTCGAGACCTACGAGACAAGTGTTCATGATTTTCGCGAAAATGTTTTGAACCGTTCGGAAAGCTGGTTTTTTCAGACGGTTAAAAGCCTGGCATAACCGATCAACATGCGAGCGTTCTTAAGCCGCATTAGCCGATTCCAGGTCTAAAACAGGGATTTTTGGTTGGGTTTGGCATCCCCTGAGTACCTATATTGAGGCAAATATGGTCGACACAGTTGAAAATTTGATCCTCGATCTCTTGGAATGGATAGGAAGACGGGAGCGTACCTATCAGGAAACGATGGAAGCGTGGCGCACTTCCTGCCCGAGACTTCCGGTCTGGGAGGATGCGACCGATTGCGGACTGGTGGAGATCCAGCGTGCGAACGGCCATTTGATTGTCTCGCGTAACGCCCTCGGGTAACGCACTTCTTAAGGAACGGAGACCTGGTTCCGATGAAGGACTGCGGACGGTGCGCGAGCTGTAGCGCCAGGATAAGGAAACACACGGAACGCATCGAGCGGCTTCCGTTGAAGAAGAGTCCATTCCGGTGCCGCTGCGGCGCGGCGTGCTGAAATTAAAATCGTTGCTTGAGCTTACCTCGCGGCTGGTTACTGGCCGCAACGGCTATCACCTGGTTTCCGCAGACGCAAGTACGCGGTTGCATTGAAGCTGTCCTTCCGGGCTGCCGGTTGCCTTGTGAAAAGCACGTTTCCGCGGATGTATTTCCACGCCCAATTGAAGCATCTCAAAGCCCCCAGCCGGCTTCGCTGCAATCCTCCTCGTTTTCTACTTTTACACTTTTGTCCCCACTATACTAAGTTGGATGGATTCTGCGCTAACAAAGAGCTATCCGCGCCGCTTTTACCAGTTGACCAGCCACTGTCAGGCCAACCAAGACCACCAGGAGAGACTCGGTCAGGGGCCGGAAGCGCGGTGGCACCTCTTCTCGGTGGGGAATAAATGCAACTGCGGCGTTAAAGTCTTTCATAGCTCACATTTGCTGCAACCCAGTTGAGTAATCAATATAGCCGGCGCAAGGTCGTAAAACAAAATCCCGCTCCGATTTTAATCCGGTAACCACGCCGGCCAGCCGATCATGACCAAAAACACATCGAGGACGAAGGGTGCAATGGCAATGTCGTTAAAGAGAGTCGCTTGGCGTAAATCTGGCCAGAGTTGATTGGCGACCCCAACCGTCAACCGCTAACGGCTAACGGTTACGGTTAATCGCCAACTGCTAACCTCTCAAGTGAAAGGCAGATCGACCGGAGTTGCACTCCCTGCGATTGGAACAGATCGTACCACCATCACGGAACCATGACTGCAATCGTCGACGCGCACCAGCATTTCTGGAATTATGGCACGTATCAGACTTCCTGGATGGAAAAACCGCCCTATGCCGGCGATTCGACATTTGCACCAATCCAGCGATCCTTCGGGCCAGCCGACCTGCAACCGAAACTGCGGGCGGCCGGTGTGTTCGCCTTAGTCACGGTGCAGGCAGCGGACAGCTCGGAAGAAAACGATATTTTGCTCGCACACGCAGCCCAGACCCCATGGATCGCTGGGGTGGTCGGGTGGATTCCTCTAGACAGGCCCGATGAAGCCGCGCTGATGCTCGGGCGATTCAGCCGTAAGCAGAAGTTTGTCGGTGTGCGGCATTTAATCAACGTTGAGCCCGACCCGGACTGGATCATGCGCAGCAGCGTAATCGAAGGATTGAACATGCTGGCGGTGCATGGCCTGGCGTTTGACTACGTTGGCATCCTTCCTCGCCACCTTGAGCACGTGCCGACTTTGGCCGAGCTCTTACCCGCTTTACGCATCGTCGTCGATCACCTGGGCAAACCTCCGATCGCTGGCGGCTTCGAGCCATGGGCGTCCCTGTTAGCGGCGGCCGCCAAAGCGCGCAACGTATTTGCCAAACTCTCCGGGCTGGATGCAGGCCAGGGTGACCGCTGGTCCGCTAGCGACCTTAGTCGCTATGTAGACCATGCACTCACCGTGTTTGGCCCAGACAGGCTCATGTATGGGAGTGATTGGCCGGTATCACTCTTTAGAGGTGGATACGGAAAAGTCTGGCGGGAAGTTAAGACGGCCACCTCACAATTGGCACGGCAAGAGAGCGCGGATTTTTGGAGGCACCGCGATCGAGGTATATCGCCTTGCATTGGAGAGCCATAAACCCACTCGTAAAGCCACTAGCTCCAAATCCAGCAATCAATATGAGATGTACCTCTCCCCGACTCGTAAAGCCGCTCTGGCCTTTGTCGGCTTGTTTTTGGAGTTCAGGCGAGAACGAAATATTGGGCTGTCGGAAGAAAACTGTTGCCCAAGGATATCCGAGATCAAGTGATGAAATCCGCAATCGCGTTTCGTAAATGTCGGTGGATGTGTAAAAACGCCGCAACGTGTACCGTTTACTTCAGACTTAACCATTCTGAGTTCGATCAACGCAGGAGATCGAAAACCTGGAGAAAGACCTCCGGGAAAAGGACCTCGTTCTTAGCTTTTTATGAAAAACTTCTTCTCCTCAGGACAACGTTTCTTTGTCATCTGTTTCGCCGTGGTTGCATCCTCTGAATATGGCTTCTCACAATTGGAGAGTACTCTTCCGCCAGAGTCCTCTAAGCTCGACGGGAAGACTGGTTGTGAAATTCTTTGGGATCAATACGGAATCCCTCATATTTATGGTCCGGACCTATTGACCGTGGTCCGGGGCTACGGTTATGCCCAAATGGAAAACCACGCAGAATTGGTTTTGCAGAAAGTTGCCAAAGCCCGGGGACGAACCGCAGAATATTTTGGTCCAGGGGCTCAGAACGCCAACGTGGAAAACGACGTGCGTATCCAGACGTACGGTATTCCGGAACGCGCCCAGCGGTGGTATCGCGAGGGAGGATTTTTACAGCAATCAATCCTGCAAGCTTTTGTTTCCGGCTTGAACCAATATGCTAATAGATTTGCGGATTCTATCGATCAGACGTTGCGTCAAGTCTTACCCGTGGAGCCTGAGGATGTGCTCGCTATAGTCCAGGACACCATTCATTTCACGTTTTTGCCCGAAACTTCCAATGTCCCTGATTTGATTGCAGAATGGACCCAGAGTTAAAGTGCCGCTGCCGTTCGGCCAGTGCACTCCAAGATGAAGGTAGGATCAAACGGCTGGGCGTTAGCTCCGGCTCGCACGACGAATGGCAATGCGATCCTTATGGGTAATCCGCATTTGCCATGGGGCGTGAACCAGCCCGTACCGGGGCTGGACGTCTATCAGTGGATAGAGGCCAACCTCGTCATTGGAGATCCGGATCACCCACTCTTGAACGCTTCAGGCGTCACGTTCCCTGGTGCACCCGCCATTGCGATCGGATTTAACGATTATTTGGGATGGACGCATACGGTTAATTCGATCAAAAACGCGGATCTTTACGAACTTCAGTTGGTCAACGGTGGATACAGCTGGAATGGAGGAACCTTGCCTCTTGAAGAGCGAACAGCCGACATCAAAATCCGGCAACCGGACGGATCCTACGTGACCCAAACGATCACGATTCAGAGTTCGGTTCACGGCCCGATCGTTGCACAGAAACCGGGCAAAGCTCTCGCATTGCGAGTGGCGGCCTAAACGCCCCCTCGGTCGTGACCCAGTATTGGGGGATGATGCTCTCCCGGCACCTGTGGGAGTTCATTGCGGCTAACAGCGCCCTTCAGATGCCGATCTTTAATGTTATTTATGCTGATCGAGACGGCCGCATCATGTATCTCTTTGGTGGTCGCCAACCGGTACGTCCTGGCGGAACTTACCTGGACTGGGCGGGCATTTTGCGTGGCGACACGTCATTGACCCTGTGGACCAAAACGCTGCTGTGGTGGCAGCTTCCAAAGGCGATCGATCCGCCCAGCGGCGTCGTGCATAATTCGAACGAGCCTCCCTGGTTCTCGACATTTCCACGCGTTGTTTTTCAGAACCAATTTCCGAGTTACATCGCTCCCGACCTGACATTCTTCCGGCCCGAATCAGGCGCTCTGTTTTTGCAATCAAAGAATCGCTTTTCTCTTAGCGAGGTCCTGAGCGGAAAGGAATCGACACACATGTTGTTCGCTGAGCGGGTCTTGCCTGACCTGATTCAAGCGGCAAGCAAATTCCCTGACGCGACTGCAAATGCTGCAGCCAACGTGTTGAGGAGTTGGAGCCAGAATAGCGACGCTACCGACACCGGAGCACTTCTCTTTCAGCTTTGGTACCAGCTCTATGTGGCCGATCCTGGCTCGCCGAGAAGCACAAGTTGGGGTTCTGAATACCCGGCATTCCGCGTCGAATGGTCGGACGCCGAACCGCTCTCGACCCCGATCGGCTTAGCGGATCCTAATAGCGGCGTGAAATATTTGATCGAGGCCGCGACGCAACTAGAGGCGCAGTTTAGCCAGCTGAATGTTCCCTGGGGCGACGTCAATGGGATCGTCTTGGTCGGACATGATCCGTCGTTTCAGCAGGTTCTCCCGTTCTTGCCACCCCTTCCTGCCAGCGGGAGCGGCGATCCGTTCGGAGGTCTGCGAGCCCTTTACTATTTCCCCGCTCCCGCTCCGTTTACTAACCAGAACTGGGTATACAACGGTGACACTTATGTCCAGATCGTTGAGTTCACACCTGCCGGTGCGAAGGCTCAGGGCTTATTGACTTACGGCAACGCTTCTCGGCCCGGATCACCGCACATTACCGATCAGATCTCGCTCTTTCAGGAGAAAAAACTTCGGCCTGTATACAGGACACGCGATGAAGTCGAAGCACACGCCGTGAAGGTAGAACAGTATTAGGATCGGCGTCAGGTTCCTCAGACTCACTAACATATAGTTCATGGACACTGCCTGATACGCGGACGCAGGCGATCGCAACGACCGGAAATACGAATACATTTATCCACTCAAGGGATTGGGGATGGGATCGGGACCGGTGCATTGGCGTGCGGTGAATGGGTGCCGAGGTGCGGTCTCCAAGCCTGCAGCGATGACGGAATATAGGCTTCTTCCTACCGATGTGATTGACCGTCTGTCGCGCAGTGCACCGTTAGACATAAGCGGGGACGAACTGCGGGCGAAGGCTAGGCGCTTAAAGGCGCAATGTCCAGCTTGTTGTTATAGATTATCTCCAGCTGCTAAGAGGCAGCAGCCGCCGTTCACAGGAAAACCGGCAACTGGAGATTTTCGGAGATTTCAGGCGGAATCAAGGCGCTGGCAAAAGAGCTGAAAATTCCGATCATCGTGGTTGCGCAACTCAATCGCTAGCCCGAGCTCCGTGGCGGGGGCAAGCCGCGCCTGAGCGACCTTAGAGAATCAGGTTCGATTGAGCAGGACGCGGATCTTGTCGGCCTCCTGGTTCGCCCGGAATACTACGAGAATGATGAGGACGCAAAACAAGAGCTTAATGGAAAGGCCGAACTGATCATCGCGAAGCAGCGCAACGGGCCTACCGGCGAGGTTCCTTTGACATTTTTAAAGCAGTATACGCGCTTCGAAAGCCGGGCCGAAACCGGAGAGCCAACAGAAAAAATACTCCCCATGCGGCCCGCTGCGTCACGTGTCTTTCCTTGAAATCGTTCGGTGCCGCCTATGACGAATGCCTCTCAAACGATTTCGTGCTTTCCGGCGGCGGCAGAAATCTCGAACTGTTAACCAGCGATATCGACGATTGGCGGATCACCTTTGTCGACACGGGCCCGACCTCAAACATCGGGCAGCGGCTGAAGGCTGTGGAGAAGCACCTGCAGGATGAGGAGGTATTCCTGGCCAATTACACTGATGGGTTATCTGACATCCACCTCCACGCCTTGGTAGAAAAGTTCCTGCGGAGTAAAAAGCTAGCTTGTTTTGTCAGTGTGAAGCCGAAAGCAAGCTTTCACATGATTACCGTCGATGGAGACGGTATCGTCAAAAGCATTGACCATATTACCAAGTCCGGAGCACGGATCAACGGAGGGTTCTTTGTGTTGCGCCGAGAAATCTTCCAATACATAAAGGAGGGAGACGAATTGGTGGAAGCACCTTTTCGGCGACTCATCGCAGCAGGTCAACTTCTTTCTCACGCCCACGATGGCTTCTGGGCCTGCATGGATACATTCAAGGAGTTGCAGGAACTCGAGGATCTGTATAGCCGGGGCCATGCGCCATGGATGATATGGAATGGGAAAGGTCGCTCTCCCGAGAACTCAATTGCACCGCTAACGTCGGCGCGAGCCTGCCCACGCAAATGCGCGCATGCAATAGCGTCAATGGCTACAGGTCTGCGCAAATGAACAGCGCGGTTCCTCGATCCAGTCGATCGCAGACTTGGACGCAATTCGGGGTCTCCCACTAATGTTTCAATACCTAACACAGGAGCAATTCGAAGGTGCAAAAGATTTAAACGGACCGTCAAAATCGAAACTATGTTACAACTCTCACTTGGGTCAGTGCATCGCGTCCTTTGTCTTGGCGCACACTCGGACGACATCGAGATCGGCGCGGGCGGGACACTGCTCAAGTTGGCCGCACAAGTTCCTGATCTGGATATCTGCTGGGTTGTGTTCAGCGCGCCCGAGGCGCGTGTCGAAGAAGCGCGCCACAGCGCGGTGGACTTTTTGGCTGGGCTCGCACGGAAAGAGATTAAGATCGGGTCGTTCCGCGAGAGCTATTTCCCGAGCGAATGGGCTTCGATCAAGGATTGGTTTGAGCAGATCAGGGCGGATATCGAGCCGGATGTTGTCTTTACTCACTATCGCGATGACCGGCATCAAGATCACCGAGTTTTGTCGGATCTAGCCTGGAACACGTTCAGGAATCACCTGATCCTTGAGTACGAAATCCCTAAGTATGATGGTGATCTGGGCCATCCCAACGTCTTCATGCCACTGTCCGAGAAAGTCTGTGCGCGAAAGATCGAACTCCTTCTGAAACACTTCAAGAGCCAGTCGACCAGGCATTGGTTTACGAGCGACACCTTCGCCGCCGGAGGATTTTTATCTTTGGCGAACGAACGAAAGGTCCGATTGCTTCGTGAAAACAGGTCTACAACTATCGATGTGAGCGAGATTCGCATGAATCCATCGCTCGACGTGCATGTGCAGCCGGGTGACCGAATCGAAGTGCCATCCGTCTTGGAGAGTTCGAAAAATTCCGACGACAAACCCCAACAGGATCAGCAGAACGCTGCTGTGGCCTCGAGCCACCCCGTCGCTCTGGAAACGCAGCTCAATGAGAATGGGCGTAATGTGGCGGAGGTCCAACGGAAGAAGGCGGAAGAAGAGGGCCAGCCGGCCCGAAAGAACGCCGATCTTACTGCTGCCCAGCTTGACGCCCTAGAGACGCGGTTGAAGAAGGCACAAGCGGAGGCACAAACAGCGCAACAGGCTGTCGACCAGGAAGCTAGCCAAAGCAGCGCGCTGCAAACACAGCTCAAAGAAATCGCAGCTAAGACCCAACAGGCCCTCAAGGATGCCGCGCTTGCGGCAAGTCAAGGCGATAGCCTGAAAGCCCAGTTAGAGGAGACCAGAGCCAAGGCGAAACAAGTCCAAAAGGATGCCGCGCTTGCGGCCAGCCAGCGTGATGCCTTGCAGGCCCAGTTAAAGGACACGGAAGCCAAGGTGCAACAGGTTCAAAAGAAAGCGGAACTTGCCACAAGCCAGCGGGACGGCCTCCAAAATCAGCTGAAGGATACTGAAGCCGGGGCGCAACAGGCTCAAAAGAATGTGGAATTGGTGACAAGCCAGCGGGATGCACTGCAAAGCCAGGTAAAGGAATTAACCCAAAAGAATGCCGAGCTTCCGGCCGATCAACGTGATGCGCTGCAAACCCGGCTGAACGACGCCGAAGCCAGAGCGCAAGAAGTCCAAAAAAGCCTGGAGCTCTGAACCTCCCCTGATATGGCGGACACGGGAACTCAAAGTAAAATGAACACGACCGTGAAGAATAATAGTAAGATGGCCCGAAGGTATGGGGAGGAGTTCAAACGCCAGGCGGTGGAGTTGGTGATCCACAGCGGTAAGTCGCAACGGCAAGTGGCGCGGGAACTGGATGTCAGTGAGTACAGTTTGAACCTGTGGAAAAAGGCTTATTTGGGCCAGCAGAAGCCGGCCGAGATCGACGGGCAGACGAACAGCCCGCAAGAAATGGCCAAGATGATCCGGGAGTTGCAAAAAGAGAACGAGTATCTCAAGCGACAGCGGGAGATCTTAAAAAAAGCCATGAGCATACTGGGGGAGGAACCGGCCAGCGGTATGCGATGATTGAGAAATTGTCGGTTCAATTTCCGGTTAAGGAATGCTGTGTAGCGTTATGCGTTTCCAGAAGTGGCTATTACCGGTGGGCAGCAAAGGAATGCTGCCTGACAGAACAGGCCAATGCGGAGCTGTTGAAGGAGATCCAGCGCGTCTATGATGAACATCAGGGCCGCTATGGTAGCCCACGCATTACCAGGGCGCTTCGACAAGAGGGCGAACGTTGTGGGGAGAATCGGGTAGCGCGGCTGATGCTCGGTTGGAGGCGCCGATCCGTTCGCGCCTTATGGCCCATGAACCAAAACTTCAGGTTGTTGAATTGCCAAATCTGTCTGATGAGAAACTCATTTCCATTTACCAACGAGCTGATGTGCTGTTTTTCCCGTCCACCTTGGAAGGTTTCGGCTTTCCAACCGTTGAAGCGATGGCTGCAGGAACACCGGTTGTCGCCAGTAACGCTGCCGCTATTCCCGAGATCAATGGCGACGCTGCATTGTATTTTGAGCCGACAGACATCGCCAGGGCTGCAGAGCTTTTGGTTCGGGTGTTGCACGATCCGCAACTAGCAGAAGAACTTCGTAAAAAAGGCAGGGAAAAAGCTTTGCAGCTCGATTGGAAATGCCACTTCGAAGAGCTCTGTGATTATTACCGGGCCGTCGCGGCAACCTAAAGTGGCTGATGGTCGATATGGATCAAGCGCATGGCACAGGCGGTTCAGGACGGAAGTGGAATTTGCGCTTTCCCAGAAGTAGAACGCGCACTTGGTGCGTGCCGGATGGCTCTCGAGAAAGACCTGCGAAGCGATGCGCCTGTGGCCGATCGGCTAAGGTCGAGCGGTGGATGCGGCAATGGGCATTTTGCCGGCCACCATTCGCTCATAAATAGCGAGGAGTCGCTCCGCATATTGTCGGCGGCTGAGTCCGCGGCCGGCGCCAGGCTCGAAGGGCGGAAGCCCGCTGTCGAGAAAGCGGGCGATCTGGGCGCTCATCCGCTCTGGCTCGTAGTCCAGGAGCAATCCGTTTACTCCATCCCGGATGGTCATCTCGGAGCCGCCGAAAGGAGTGATCAACAGCGGCAGGCCGACGGCGGCGGCTTCCATCGCCACCAAAGCGTAGGTTTCATAATAGGATGGAAAGAGGAAGGCGTCGGCGGCAGCGTAATACTTCTCGACCTCGCGCTGAATGCCGGCGAGGAGCACCCACTGCCTCCAGTCGGCGGCTTCGGCGTCGAGACGCTTACGCAGGGAGTCAAGCCTCGCGAGCGTGCCGCCGACGACGATCAACCGGAGCCCATGCCTGCCCGCTTTTCGGAGCCGAGAAAGCGCATCGAGAGCGAGCCAGAAACCTTTCCTCTCATAATGCCCCTGGCTCACGAAGATGAACGCTGTCTCCGCCGGGCTGAGCCCCAGAGCCGCGCGCGTTGTATCGCGATACCTAGACCGAACGCCGGGATGGAAGCGCGTTTCATCGTAGCTGTTCGGAAGGACTTCGATTTCCCGTCCAGCCGGCGCCCGTTTCCTAATTTCGGCGGCCATGGATTCGGACACCGTGAGGATTTTGCGAAGAGTGGGACTCGACCAGGAGAGCCAATCGAAAAGAAGGCCGGGAAGCCCGAGGACAAACTTAGCAAACTCTTTGGCGGAATGAAACCCGAGTTTTATTTGCATCGCGGTCCAGACCGCATTGACGAAGTGAACAGTGACGACATTCGCGCGCAAATAGGTTCCGGAAGTGGCGTGGATAACCGTCGGGGTCCTAACACCTGTATGAAGCCGCCGCCAAACCCCGTAAAGATTCGCGATAATGACAAACCAGTGAAGCTCGAAAGGCCCCAGCCATTTCGCGGCGGGAAGGAAGACGTGCCGCACCTGGTCATGCGGCGCATCCGAGCGTAAGCACCACGCCTCGATCTGCCAGCCGGCCTCGCGCAAATGCGGCAGCGCACGCAGCAGATGCACTGTGGTCGGGCTGCGGTACTGGAGGTTAGCGTCGATCCAGCAAACAGACCGGACAGAGCTCCGGGCAGAATCACCGTTCAACGAAGGGCCGGAGGCGTCATTGTTCATCAAAAAAGGGAGCTGTATTACGTTAAAAAAGCCTTTTCCAAGCGAGTCTCCGCTTCTCCGTTTGAGGCAGGCGGGTGCGCGTCGACCCGAACGTCCCTCACGCTGAATGTGAACTTTGGATTTCCAAATCGAGTCCAGAGCTCGAGATTATGCGCCATATGCCCGTACCCATAGAGACGCCGAGCGCAAATTTCAATGCGAAAATGTCCAAGGGTCAAAGTTGGATTCTGATTCGCTTTTGTCGCCGTCGTATGCCATAAAGTCTGTCAGCAAATGGCCTACTACATATTCTATGAATGCTGTTCGCTCCGGGCAATCTCTCGATAAAGAAGCGCGATTAGCGTTCGTTGTACCGGCCGTTGGGTGTGTTGTTGCGATGATTGCCGGTTGGTTCATCGTCGGCTACGATAACCCTCTTACCGGGACCCTTATCATCGCTGCGATCGCGGTTTTCCTGGTCGCCATCTTCAACCCGAAAGCCGGGTTCTATCTATTGATAGTTGGCACCGGCTACGTTGATATGATCAAAAGGCTTGGAATCCTCACTGGCAATCTAACGTACGGTGACGTGGTGGTCGCGCTGGCGTTTCCTCCCATTCTGTGTGTCTGCATCTGCGCCGGTGTCGTACTTCAGTGCGTCTTCCAGCATCGGCGCCTTGAGCGTTGGCAATATCTAATTCTCGCGGTTGTGTCGTTGTTGATGATAGCTGTGCTCCTGAAAAACGTCTCCGGCGGGGCCGGCTTGCTCCAAGGTTTGCAGGATTTCGCTAACTCGGGCGCATACTTTCCCTTAATGCTGATCGCCGGAATTCTATTGCCCAAGCCTGAAGACCTGAAGCAATTTATCAAGTTTTGCCTCGTCATCTATATCCCGGTTGCTCTCTATGGGATCTGGCAACAGATTTTCGGCCTAAACGGCTTCGAGATCGACTATTTACACACTGGGTACACCATTGTCGTGAGTCAGCTTGACGATGTTCGGCCGCGTCCATTCTCGACTCTGAATTCGCCTCATGCGTTGACCGTCATGATGGCCGTCCTGGCATTGCTCGCGTTTTTTACTCATTTGAAAGGATCTAAGCGCACATCTTGGCAAATCCCGGTAGGCATCCTTTTCATGGGGGGCTGCTGGGCAAGCCTTTCCCGTGCCGGCTGGGTGCTTTTAGCTCTAGGGGTGATCGGCTGGATTTGCTTTCGTCGCGCTTCAACGACACTCGGATTCTATGGACTCGTGACCGCTCTTCTGGTCATGCTCATCGTGAACGCGGATCCTTTGCTCGACTCGCTAGATTACCTTCAACAAAAACTTCCCGGCGATTCTGCATTAGCCGAGCAAACCTTCAGGATCGAAACTTTTAGCGATCGTCTTTGCAGTTTTCGCAATATGGTGACTAACCCGCTCTTTCACACGTGGTTCGGCAGTCATGAGTTGCATTCGCCTAACGGGACAATTGTTGCTCGTGACGAAGTGGTTCATGACCAACTCACGCAAATCCTCGTCCAATTTGGCTTTGTGGGTCTGAGCGGATTTCTTTTTTTGCTCGTCGGAGCGCTTTGGCTAACGCACCGATGCGTCCTGGTGCAGCGAGATCTTGAGACGCGTACGACTGCCATTGCGCTTTTGACGGTGCTGGCAGCGATCCTCTATAGCGGGATGTTGTTCGGGAGTCATTTGGGCGTATTTCCTGTCAATGTTTTTTTTGCATTTCTCGTTGGCTTCCTGCTCGTGTGTTGTTTTCAGCCCAGGGAAACCGCGGCCTCTGCGCTGAACCTTCGATGATTGAAACGTTGGTGCGGTTCGTCGGAGACCGTATCAAGTATGGAGCAAAAATCCGCGCCACGCTTTACTACGGTGGCAGTTCGATCATTTGTCAGGGTTTGCGCTTCCTTGGAATACTCATTTCTACCGCGTCGATGGCGCCCGATCAGTTTGGCAAATTCGCGACAGCTCTCATGTTGATCGGGGTGTGCGGACTAGGGAGAGCGTTCGGACAGGATACCGCCTTTCTGAGCTGTACTCGATCCGACCCTGCGTACGCGCGATTTCACTTTTTGTCATCGATGCGTTCTGGACGTCGTTGCAGAAATTAGGCCCGCCGCAATCGTTCACACAGCCGCGCAACCAAGTCACGACGTGGCCGCGACCCGCCCATTTGACGATTTTGATGTCAACGCGATCGGCACCTTAAATGTTCTAGAGGCTGCACAAATTGGACAACTTTTTGACAAGTCGCTCAGGGCTCTCGAGGGAGCAAGACGCTTTGTAAGCAGCAGCGTATTTGTAAGCTGGTTGTGGCTCCGCGGCACGATGACGCACAAATTTGTGAAACATGCGGAAATCCTCGAGGCCCGGCGCGCTTGCCCGGAGGCGCCTTTTGTTCACATGTCGACCAACAAGGTGTACGGAGACGCACCGAACCGGTTGAACCTGGTTGAGCAAGCAACGCGCTGGGACTTTGCCGATCCCGAGTATGCTGACGGGATTAAGGAAACCTTTCAGATTGATAACTCCATGCATTCGATTTTCGGGTCGTCGAAAGCGGCTGCCGATGTGATGGTTCAGGAATACGGACGTTATTTCGAGATGCCAACCTGCTGCTTGCGAGGCGGTTGTCTTACCGGTCCGAACCACTCGGGCGTCGAGCTAGATGGCTTTTTGAGTTATCTCGTTAGATGCAATCTCGAAGGCCTCACCTATAAAGTTTTTGGCTGTAAAGGTAAACAGGTGCGTGACAACATTCATTCTTGGGATGTCGCGCAATTCATGAACCAGTTTATACACGCGCCGCGGTCCGGTGAGGTTTATAATCTTGGAGGCGGACGCGGTAATTCCATCTCGATTCTTGAAGCATTTTCGCTGATCTCGCAAATTTCCGGGAAGAAGGTGTCGTACGAATACATTGACCAGAATCGAAAGGGGGACTACATTTGCTACATCTCTGATTTGGGCAAAATGAAAAGCCCACTATCCGAAGCGGAATATCACGAGGGACTTGCATGCGACACTTACCAAATTTACAAATCTTGGGTTCAGAGGTGTGCGGTAAGCGCCTGAACAGCCCACGCACATTGGATCTTGGGGCAAACCGTTTGCCAAGCGATTCCACGCGGGATTACTGCGACGTACTGAATCTTACTAGGAAAAGTGGAGGAACGTCTCGAGTCGGCTGTATCGAAAAAGCAATTCGGAGACTTTCATCGCTAGACGCGCTATGCGAACCAGATTTCCAGCTATGATTCCCATTCGGGCGGTGTCTTTTGTCCTCGTCGCGTTGCTTTGCACGGCATTGAATGCCCATGCACAAAATATAATCGCTGCCGGTAGCCGTAACGTGAAGAACTACGGTGCAAAAGGCGATGGGGTGAGCGACGATACCCAGGCCTTCCTGGACGCGCTGAATCAAGGCAGAGACAACCATCCTCCCTTCCTCTCGGCGGTTGCTGTGTACGTGCCCCCTGGCACCTACCTAATTAAGAAAACCTTGATCCTGTGGCGCCAAACGCTCCCGTTCGGCGAATGGACCGCCCCCCCCACGCTGGTCTTGGCGCCCAATTCTCCGGATTTCCAGGACCCGAAAGATCCCAAACCCTTCCTGGTGACCGCCGGAGGGTACAACTTAAGCCCTTACTCCACGGACTGGAAAACCTTAGATTATAGTAGCGGCAACTTTAGCCAAGCGCGAGCTAGGATTAACCTTTATCAGGCATTAGCCAACGGCGGAGCTCCTTTAGATTTCTTCGGGGCGGAAGGCTATGCCATGAATATTAAGTATGGCAACTATAGCGACCCGGCTACGATGCTAGATAGCTTGTCTAATAACTGGGGAAACGCCACGAATACGGCAATAATGTTTAGCGAGTGGAGCCCTATGCAATATCAGGAGGGAACCGGTTATTATTCTCGACAGGTAGATTGCTGGCAAGCCCTGATCAACAAAATGATTGCCAATCAATACGTTATTGGGATGACCGGACCTTGGGGCGGTCCACGTCTCTCGGCCGTAGACACAGCTTACGGCGGGGTGGCCAATTGGATGTGGAATGATACGACTAGTAACGCACCGATGGACCCAGACAATACAGGTAATATAGGGCCAGGAGCTATTACACTAACCCTAGGCTGGGCCCAGAGTAACGTTCCCAAGTTTGTGGCCACAAGCAGCAACGCACCCAGTATTTCTAGCCTGACGCCCGCTACCGGTGCCTTTAACGCAGGAGTTCAGGTATCTATCACGGGCGTCCATTTTACTGGAGCCACCAGTGTAGGCTTTGGCAGCGCGACCATTACGGGCGGAAATGTCCACGTAAACTCCGATACTTCTATCACCGTAACTGCGCCAATCGCCACAGCTCTGGGACCGGTGAACGCAACGGTTACGACTCCCAATGGGACTAGTACTGCGGCGGTGTTTACCTACAACTTAATGGTTAATTACGGGGCAAATGGCAATAGCGCCAGTGGCCAATCGTTGCAAGTCCCTTGGAACTCGAATCAAGTGGCCGGCAACACTAATCTTATATTTGCTGCCGTCAGTGGGGCTGGCACTCCTAGCCTGACTGATACTCTAGGCAATACTTATTCCCTAATCGTTGGGCCGGTTAATAGCTCCGATGGGGGCTGTAACGGGGCAGTCTTTCTTTGTACTGGAATCACAGCGGGCACTAATTCCGTTACTCTGAACGTCAATGCTACAGTGACTTATCTAGGCCTTTGCATGCTGGAACTCCAAGGGAATTTGGTCTTCGCAGGCTCTAGCACTAGCGGGAGCGGCAGCCCGGCCAGTAGCGGGAGTATTACTACGGCTAGCGCAAACGAGATCCTAATTAGCTGCCTAGTAGACAATGGCGGTGGCACTCCCGGCACATTGCAAAGCGGATGTGCGACCCAGATTACCGGACCGTTTGCCCGTTGGATCGAAGCGGCTATTTCGGGCGCGGCTGGGAGCTACAATGACAGTCAGACCATGACCATTCCACCTAACAACACTCTTGTTTGGTCAAGCTTGCTCTGCGCCCTGAAGCCGGGAGCGCCTCCGGGGCCACCGACGGTGACCAATATCAGCCCTAAGAGTGGGGGAACAGCTGGCAGTACGCTGCTCA
>Ga0306918_10000208_pt1 | contig 25180 bp, 26 predicted proteins | sample tim00Cox0000000H_FD_203315 | JGI IMG/M metagenome (GOLD analysis project Ga0306918, IMG submission 203315) | Lab enrichment of tropical soil microbial communities from Luquillo Experimental Forest, Puerto Rico - timezero.00C.oxic.00.000.00H (v2)... | ecosystem: Environmental > Terrestrial >... | reverse complement strand
TCGTGGCCGCCCTTGTCGACCGCCTCGTTGCCGAGGGCGAGCGGCGCTTGCTCTGGCTGCCGGTTTTCTTCGGCGCCGGGATCGGAGTGTATTTTGCTCTGAGGGTCGAGCCGCCGCTGTGGCCGGGGGTCGCCGCAACGATTGCCGGTGCGGGCCTGAGCCTTGCTTTGCGCCGGCATCCGGGATGGAGCGAGGCTTCGCTCGCGCTCGCTGCCCTTGCCGCCGGCTTTGCGCTGATGCGCGAAACCGCCTGGGAGCGGCAGGTGCCGATGTTGCAGCGGCACCTCGGACCGCTCACCCTCACCGGGCGGGTCATCGACATCGATTTGGCCGAGAAGGGCTGGCGCGTCATTGTCGAGCCGGATCTCCTACCCGGGCTCGACCCGACCGGTCAGCCGCACCGCCTGCGCCTGCACATCCCTCAGACGAGCGACGAGCTGAACCCGGGCGACCGTGTCCGGCTCAAGGCGATGCTTTATCCGGTGCCGCCCCAGATTTTGCCGGGCGGGCGCGATTTCCAGCGCGAGCTCTACTTCGCCCGGATCGGCGGGGTCGGCTACGCTTTTGGCGGTGCCCACCGGATCGCCGGTCAGGAAGGCGCTTCCGAAACCGGGGGCGGCTGGGGCGAGGAATTGCGGCATCTGCGCACCGAGATGACGCGGCGGATCAATGCCGTGCTGCCCGGTTCGACCGGTGGGGTCGCTTCGGCGCTGATCACGGGCAAGCGCGGCGCGATCGCGGAGGACGTCAAGCAGTCCTTCAGGGATTCCGGTCTGTCGCACCTGCTGGCGATCGCCGGGCTGCATTTGGGCCTCGTCGGCGCGTTTGTCTTCTTCGCGGTGCGGGGCGGTTTGGCACTGATCCCGCCGATTGCTCTGCGCTATCCGATCAAGAAGATCGCCGCCTATTGCACCATACCTATTTGATTTGCATTGTGTTTTGGCGTTTTTATCGGCGTCGTGCTACCGAATTTGCTACCGAGCTGGTTTTCGCGGGCGACCGAAGGCGGCGTTGATCTTCGCCGCGGCGTCTTCCTGCATGGCGCCTGTCACGTGGCTGTACAAGTCGAGTGTGAGCGACACTGTGGAGTGCCCCAGCCGCTCTTGCGCAATGCGCGGATGCACGCCGGCGAGCAACAATTGCGTGGCGTGGCTATGGCGGAGGTCATGAAACCGCAGCTTAGGCAGTCCCTCCAGCTTTGCGGTGAGCCGTGTAAAACGGTGCGTTAGCTGGACTGGGGTCACCGGCTCGCCATCCTGTCGCGTGCACAAGAGGGTATCTTGCGATTGCCGTACTCCGCAGCGCAGAAGCTCCTCGGCCTGCTCTTTCTTCCGGCGGCGGAGCTCCTCAATCGCGAAAGCAGGCAATACGACGACACGCGACCGGTTGTTTTTTGGCGGCTTGAACCGTAGGCCGCGCGCGGTCTGCTCCAAGGACTCGGCGATCCTCATCGTTCCGCGGTCGAGGTCTATGTGGCGCCAGCGCAGCGCTAGCGTCTCGCCGCGCCGCGCGCCGGTGGCAAGTGCGATAAGGACCGGCCAACGGACCGGATCCTCTCCCAGGGCGTCGAGCAAGAACGTGGACTGTTCCGAGGTCAACGCGACCATCTCGCGGCGCTCGACCTTTGGAAGTCGATTGCGAAATAAGTCAGCGGGATTTCGCGCGAGCGCTTGCTGCTCGAGGGCGCGACGGAGCGCCGCCGATAGGACACGGTGAACCTGTCGCCGACTCCTGGCAGCGAGGCCTCCCGGTCTGCCGTCACGACGTCCTGAGACCGCCAGTTGATTGTATAGCTCCTGAAGATGGGTGACCGAGAGCTTGGCAAGAGGCAAATGGCCGAGGCCGGGGATCAAGTGCAGATTGACGATGCTGGTGTAACGATCGAGCGAGCGCGGCGCGACCTCGTGCTGGATCGTATCGAGCCATAAGGTAAGCCAACGACGCACCGTCATCCGGGTGCGATCGACATGCTGACCGGTGTCGACCGCGTGCAGCAACCGGCGCAACTCCCGCTCCGCATCCTTGCGGGAACCGCGCACCGTCGTTGTCACCGTCTTGCGCTTTCCCGTCGCGGGATCGGTGTCGAGATCGTATCGCAGCTCGAACGAGCCGGGCGAACGCTGACGGATATGGCCGGCCCTACGCATCGCTCAATCCCCCTTGCTTCTCTTCAAGCTGTTGAAGGTGACCCTATGCTCGTCGGAGCAAAACCTCGCGTCCTTGCGTCGCCCGGTGCCAAGACCCGTCTCAAACCAATGAGCGCAGTGCGGACAAAGGCGAAGTTGCCCCTCGCGCATCATTGCCTGCCCGAATTGCAACCACAGCGCGTCACGTAGGCAGTCCATCGCGAAGCTCCACCTCGGAGCTCTCTTTACTGGATCCCAAATAAACGCGAGGCTGATCGAGACCAGAGAGCTCGTGAGGAGGGCGTCCCGCAGTTCTTCTGACCTCGGGTCTTCGATGTCGCGCAGCGGGCGGATTCCGGAGACGATCGGCCCATCGCGGCCCAGAGACGCGCCTGTGTTTGCGCGCGGTTCCGTCTGCATTGCGGCGATAGCGCCGATGAACCGATTCATGTCGCGAACGTTCTTCGTAATCGCCTCGACTCGATCACCGGTAACTCGCGTGAACGCTGTGACCGGACCGTAACGCCAGACGAAGTCTAGAGCGCCGTCAGGGGTGCCCGCGGTTTTCGCAAATATCAGGTACTCCTCGCCTGTAAGCGGTTCGCACCACTCGCGGCGATCGCTATTGGGCAGGATCACCGGCCCATATTCGAGGGACTCGGCTAGGTGGTAGCCGAGCGGATCGCGCTGACCCCTGAAATTTATGAGCGGAGATCCAGCCATTTCAGCCGTTTTGGCTCCGTAAAGCAATGTCAGCCAAGCCTGCAAGATGATGGGCTACAGCCGCGACAGCTTTTATCGCTTCAAGGAGCTGTACGACAAAGGCGGCGAGCTGGCGCTGCAGGAAATCAGCCGGCGCAACCCAGTGTTGAAGAACCGCACGGCGCCGCAAATTGAACGGGCGGTAGTCGACTTGACGATCGAGCAGCCCGCCTGGGGCCAGGTCCGGGTATCGGAGGCGCTAAAGCGGCAGGGCCTGTCGATCTCGCCGGCGGGCGTGCGCTGCGTGTGGCAGCGCCACGATCTGACCTCGATCAAGCACCGGCTCAAGGCGCTGGAAGCCAAGTTGGCGCAGGATGACATCCTGTTGACCGAAGCCCAGAACCCGCTCTCGAGAAGGCCAAAGCGGACAAGGAAGCGCATGGCGAGTTCGAGAGCGAATGTCCCGGCTATTGCGGCGCCCAGGATACCTTCTATGTCGGCACCTTAAAGGGCGTCGGCCGGGTCTATCAGCAGACCGTGATCGACACCTATGCCAAGATCACCTTTGCTAAAACGATCTTAGGTAATTCAATATGTCTTGCTGGTCGGAGACGGACAACAAGTTGAAGTTGCTAACGGTCGTATTGGCTTCGCTACCAGTCGAGGAATGAGCGAGAATTGATTGATATAAATCTGCGGTTCTACCATCATGCAGCAACCAAATTCGCTGCCCGACGCCCCACAATGCTGGCGTGCGAAAATCCTGCGGACCAGCCGCACCTGAGGTGATCCCGTCCCACAGACCGGCCCCCATGTTGTGAAGTGCGTAATCACTCAGCGGGTAGTAAGTCAGATTGCTTTGTCCGGTCAATCTCGCTGAGCCCGTTGTCTGGCTCAGAATATGACAAGCATCGCACCCGGCTTGAATAAATTTCTGCTGACCGTTGTAGATTGAGCTTTGAGTGACAGTGCCATAGCAAATCGTCGACGAACCCTGCACGGGTGTGCAAGCTGGTGTGGGTGGCGCTAATGACCTAACGAATTGAGCGGTAAGTGTGACGTCTGAGGCATAATCCGCAGACGCACTATTCGTGTTAGGTGTGCGCCGGACGTACGACGGCGCGTCTTCCGGTAATGAATTGAACAGGCAGCTGGGCACTGTATCATCTTCTTTCTTCGGATATATTTGCGACGTCGTATCGAGGTCCGTGGACAACGCGGATGCGGCGAAAGCGTCGAGACCGGCAGTGGTTGCCTTCCAACCCAGTGTTTGGATACCGCGCACGGTAGAGTTGAATCTCCCGCTGGTGATGCCGAGGCTGGTATTGCGCGACAGATCCTGCGCATTGATTAAGTTGGTGCTCGGAGTGGCCTCGACGAGACCTCCACCAAAAAGTGGCACGGGAATGTGGTAACTTAATGCATTATTAGCGACAAGCGTAGCAAAATCCGGTTGCGCTATATTACAGCCGGCCGCGTCTATCCTACCGGTGATCGTGTAGAGTTTTAGCAGTGTGCCTGCTGAATAGCCGCCAAATGTCTTGTTCATATACGGTATTCGGGTCGGACCGTTCGCGGTGATAAATGACGGTATGGTGTTTCGGGCACCCCATGCGGTTGCCTGTATATATTCGTTATTGTTCGCCGGCGATGATCCACCGACCGCGGGTTGAGAATGACAGGAAGAGCATCCCCACGCAATGAACCGCGGCCCCAAACCAATTGTAGGCGCGCCGGGAATGGTCCCTCGCACCGACCATTGCTTATCAAAACCATTGGTCTGAGCCGCCGTAGCGAAATTTACTTCGTCAGTTGACAACCCAGATAAAAAACCACCAGCACCAGGGGCCCCGCTGCGCACGCCTGGGTCCACGGGCGGGGATTGGCCACCCAGGCGCCAGGAGAGGGACGCTTCGGCCAGCCCAAACGACAACAGGCCGACCACCGCGACATGCCAGAATACCGTTCGGTCATCTTGCATGTTGCGGCCTCATGCTGCAACCGTTTGCTCGGCGGAGATCGCGTTGTTGCCGGCCACATCCTTGGCAAGCACCACAAGGTAGGTCAGGGCATCCTGAAACACATCGATCGTGACGCTATGGCTGGTGGTCTTGTAGGACAAGTTCCCGGCCCCTGGAACATAAGCCTCGGGATGATATAGATGGTACGGGGTGCTGGAGCCATGTGCGCTGGCAAACCCGGCCGCGACAATGCCCCAGGTCGCTTTGCCAACGGTGTCCCACGTCACCGTTATGGTCGTGGCACCCGCGCCGGTGCGCGTTGCGCTGACGTTGCTGATGACCGGGGCCGTAACATCGGCCGCGTAGGGTGCGCGCTGTACGAGGCCGGAGATCGCCACCGGAATGCTGCCCTGGATCGACATCCGCTGCACTGCGTAGATGATGTCGTTCAGATCGTCACCGCCGATGCTGAACTCGGGTCTGGGCACCGTGCCGCCAAAGCCACTCTTGATGAACTCACCGAGCGCAGCACTAGTGGGGTAGCTGTTCACCACACCGTCAAACGTATCGGCGTGCCCCGGCAGCCCCACATTGCCACGCCCGATCTCGCCGTGCGTCTGAGTGATGCCCGGACGCAGGCCCCATGGAAATGGTCCAGCTATATTAGTAGTCCCAAAACCAATCTGCACACAGCTGCCGTGAAGCGCATTATGATACCCGCGCGTTAGCGCACCGCTGTCGACGTTCAAATGCGTCTGTATACTCGCGTCGGCATAAAACTCGATCGCGGGATTGATGATCCTCCAGCTATTGATGCCGCTGTCGGATAGGCCGCTACTGAGCATCCGGCCCTGATGGCGCGACATCGCGATCATCCATGCATAATGACCTCCGCCCTGACGCCCAACAGGCAGTGGAAAACTGCGGTTCATGTCATTTGAACTAATTCGACCCGCCCAGCTGCCATCACCAGAAAAGCGCCAGTAGTATCCCGTAATGCTGCCATTGCTGTTTAGCATAATGATGTCATCTTTCGGTCCGACGCAGCCAGTCACGCTGGTATCGCCGGCCACCCCGCTATCAACGTCAAGCTGAATCCACGAATTTGCAAAATTCACGCCCGGCAAGGTACGCTGGGCAATATTGGCATGACTGCCAGGATCAACGCCGCCTTTCAATCGCGAGTGAGGCGTGGTGCAGCCAAATTGCCCAGTATAGGTTACCGAAGGCGTCCCCGCGAGATCGACCGTCAGCACTGTGTTAAACCAGCTACTGCCGATAACCAGCTTTCCCGTCGAATTGATGGCGACGCTCTGTGGGTAAGGGCAATAAACCTCAGATGCTTGGCCATGATTTAATGGCCTTGCACCAGGAGCAGACGGCACAAATACATCATCGCCGTAAAACGTGAGCGTCGCCTCGCCGGTGCCACCAATCTTCCCGATTACCCCTGCTGATTGGACCACTGATAGTTGAAAATCGGTGTTGCTTGCCACACGCGCAACCTGCCAATAGCCGTTTATGGCCGCAGGGCCACCACTACCATCGTTGGTCAGGCCGGAGATCTTCACAGTCCAATATGGCTTGATGTCGCTGCCGGCTATCCCGGCGATGGTTACCGCCGAGCCGGTTGTGATATGCAAAAGATTCGATGCCCAGGATGCAGTGCTGATATTGACTGTACCGATTTCGCCACCAAATGTCGCACCGATGTTACCAGTAAAGGAAACACCGTTGCTGTCAGACCACCAGCCACCTCGGTTCGTCTGATTGCCGAAGAGCGTCGATACCGTGCCAAGATTCGCGCTGATTTTCCGGATAGCCCAATTCTGTTGGTCGGCGACGTACAACGTCCCTAATGGATCGGGCCCGCGCACGCCGTCGGCCATCTGCACGTCATAAGGTCCGGACAAAAGGGCTACCGGCTGCGATACTTCAAAGTTGGTTCCGGACGCGATGGTTATCGGAACACTGGTTTTCCAGGTCGTACCATTACCGCTTCCACTGCCAATTTGGGCAAGAATCAAATATCCCGTAGACGTGTTCGGGTTGCCCCCGGCATAAGACTTGATCGGACAACCAGGAACCAAGCCGGCGCCACTGTCTACAGTGTAGCCGGACTCAATCCTCAAAACACCGCTCGAATTGATGTTACCAACGAAGTGCGCGACCTGGGTGCCCGCAATAAACTCAGTTGCTGGTCCGTCCTGATAGCCGCCATTAAGGCCCGCAAAAGCAACCTGCCTTCCGCCGAGTCCGCCGTCCTGCCCGGCGATGCGCGTCATTGTGACTGGGCCATGGCCGGGGGCCAAACCAGTGACCTTGACGATGGAGTGGTGGATAGGATTGGCGACGATCAGGGTATTGCCCGGGGTCGTATCGGTTAGATCCCAACATCCGTGGTTGATGCCCCGCAGATCGGGGAAGCTCGGGATACCAATTCTCCCGACGTGGATCAGCACCGAATCGATATTGGTCGCACTGTTTCCATCATCGGAACAGAGCCCGAGCTTGCTGCGGTCGGTCGTCCCACCAGCTAACGTGGACACAGTTCCGTCAAAGGTAACTTTGATGATCCTGCCAAATCCCTCGAACACGACCCAATAAGTCCCGTCATGCCCATCGATGGCACCCGATATCTGATCAGTCTGATTATCATTACGTGGTCCATCGAAGTTGCAGTGCTGGATGAACCCAGTATAATCACCTTCGATGGTCTGCCCGGTTTCGCCGTTGTATCCGTAAACGTACGCGCCTCCGTTCATTGTCGTGAGGAAGCGTGGGCTGACTAGATATTCGGTCGGGGTGGCACCGCCGAGCCCCTCAGTGAACCAGCGCGTGCTGTCGCGTTGTTGATCTGGCGTCAGGCCATGCAGTGGCGATGACCGATCGGACGCGGGTGGGATAAACCCGCTCTGCGGCGAGGGGATCGGAACCACGGTATTGTGCGTCCCACCGGTCTCTGGTCCGCCGGTCCTTTGAATGGCATCAAAACCAGGGAAAGTCACGAAATCCAGTTTCTGTGTGTTCAGCCTAAAGCTCGGGCCGTGACCGCTATCGCACGATGGTATGACCATCGGCCCGGCGTAAATCTGCTCTAGCGTTTGGCCCGAATTATGAACGATGAATGGGAATTGGATGCAGCGCCAGAAGTAAGGCTTGGCATTGGAGGGAACGTTCGTACTCGTGCAGTCGATCAGGATCACGCCCAGAGCGTGCGTCCCGTCAGAGAGCGGACCACCATTCAAGATGGTGGGGCTTGTTGTGTCGATGTTCGAGTTAAATTGTTGGTTGGCTACAGAGATCGGACCAATAACGATCGGCCCCACAGGTATATCGTCGATCGTGTACCGCGCTTTGACGCTGTTGTTGTCTGGGAAGAAGCCACTATTGGCTACAAAAATGAACCTGGCCGTCATCACACCTGAAACTATCGGGCAGGTACCGGCACCACCGACGATGCCGCCAGTAATGCCGGTGATCATGACAATCGATGAATTGTTAAAACCCACCTGCCCTAGGCTTGGGAAAAACGGATTGCTACGCTTCAAAATATCAACGGTGACAGGCTGATCGTCTAACATCTGCCCGGCCGTCCCAGATGGCGCGCCACCCGAAATAAATCGCAGTCTCCAGTGTATTAATGGATTAACTGGCGGGTCCGTATTGCTCGGGTTCCATGTCGTCCCCGGCACCGAAGGAATGTGTATGGTCGCACCGGCGATCGGAGAGATCGGCGGTGATGAGCTGTCGTTCAAATACCACGGCACCCCGACATAGGCGTTGAGGCCGGTGTTGAATAGCTGTACGTAATCTTTAATATTGCCGGGCGATCCTCTGGTAATCGATGCCTTGACCGTAGCGAATGGATAATCGTTTGGTGCCCCATAGACCGATTGAAGAGGGCCGAGAGGTCGTGATCCGATCGTGTTATCTACGGACAGCAGCCTGCCAGCGGTGGCCGTGAGGGTGAACGGTTTGGAGAATGGCGACCCAGTATAGGACCCAGTCGCAATAATCGTAACGCTATATTGGCCATCGGTTGTGACATCGGTGCCGCCGATTTTGAGCACGCCGGTCGACGGAACAATGCTGAACACGCTACCAGGCGACAAGCTCCAGGTCCCGGAGAATTGCCCGCTCGGCGACAGGATGGCGGTCGCTGTGGCAACGTGCGCACCAGCGTTGCCGGTCTGTGCGGTGAAGCTCAAATTCTCGAGCGAGATGTCCGGGATGGAGTGAGTCGGCGTGATATTGCCGCCGCCACCAATTCGCCGTAATGGACGGGCTTGGGCAGCCACCGCCCCGGCCGCTCCAGCACCGATGAGCGCGCTGCGTCGCGAGATCTTCATTTTACCGACATTCACCAGCTTCCCGGCCGCTTCGAGGCCTGGATCGCCGGTTTAACCGGCTTCGGTAACGGTAAATGGCTGTCGCCGCAGGCAACTGACGATATGCGGCGGGCGAGGACGGCACCGGATTGCCGACCCGCGCCACTTTGCTTGCATCGAGGCATACCCATCCCCTTGTCTTGGCGCATTTTGAGCCTGCGCTTCCTCATGCTGGCTTGGGCGGTCGCCGTAGTTGGGCGATGAACGACAGGATATCGACAAACATCTGCGGCGGTACCGCGACCTCGGCCATTTGAAGGTCACATAGCGGCCGTGGCTGACGACCTTGGCACCGATCTTGACCAACTTCTCGCGCAAGCTGCCCAGCGACCATCGCTCCGCCGTCTTAGCCGACATTCGCCAGATGCTCCGCGGTTGCGAAGGCACGATCACCTCTTTGACGGTGTTGGGCAACGGCAAATCGCCGTCGCCGCAAGCAAAGGGCGATCGAAGCGGCGGTTGACGGCACCCCAACCCCAAACGCGCCGATTTGCTTGCATCGAGGCATACCGCTCCCCCTGATTTGCTCGGTGCACCCGACCCTGCGCTCGTCATGCCAGCATGAGGCGCGCGCGGGGGAGAGGCATGTCTCGGTACGGACAAAGCAGCGCGGTTCAGCACTCCGGTCCGTCAACCGCCCGCTTCGATCGCCCTTTGCTTGCGGCGAAGGCGATTTATCATTGCCCAAGCCGGTCGAAGACGCGATCCTGGGCGCGAAATCGCCGGGAATCTGGCGAATGTCGGGTAAAAACATTTGCACGAATACGCCGAAAATTTCTACCGTTTCTTGGCGTCCTTTGCGGTCCGTTCGGCGGAGCAGATCGTTCCGCTGTTGGGCGCCGCGCTGCAGATCAGCAGCGTTGTCGATTTCGGATGCGGCCACGGCGCTTGGCTGAACATATGGCGGAAGGCCGGCGCAAGAGTGGTGGGTGTCGACGGCCCTTACATCGACCGAAAACATTTGATGATCGATGCAAATGAGTTTTGCGCCGCGGACCTTAGTCGGCCCATCGACCTCGGGCGGCGCTTTGACGTGGTGCAAAGCCTCGAGGTCGCCGAGCATCTGCCGGCTTCCCATGCCACCGAATTTATCGATACTCTGACGGCGCACGGGCCTCTTGTGATGTTCTCGCCCGCAATCCCCGGTCAGGGCGGAGAACACCACATCAACGAGCAGCCCCTCGAATATTGGCGGGAGAAGTTCCGCGAGCGCCGGTACGTTGCGATTGACTGCGTGCGCCCGCAAGTCATCGCAAATCTCCAGGTTCAGCATTGGTACCGCTACAAATTCTTCTCTACGTGGCAGAATCGTATCTGGCAACATTGCCCGACCCGCTGCTTGTATTCCGAGTTCCCGAGCATCAGAGACTGCGTAATTATTGGCCGCTGCCCGACCGGGCCCGTCATGCCTAATACGGCAATTGCCGCGCTGCTCTGTTGATTGTCTCTCTCGCCTGAAGGGCCGGTTGAGCGCGAGAAAAGCAAGATCAAAGGTGGCCGATCTGGTCAGCGTCCGCAAGGTACGTGCCGGGAAACAGAGGGTAGGGCGAGTCGAGGCGACTGGCACCCGGCGTAGAAACATTAGAGCCGATCGTGATTATGACCTTTAAGATTTGCGGCATCATGGCAATGCATATATCATGTCTCGGTATCACCTAAAAGAACGCTGAGAGTCACCGTGATGAATGGTGTATAAATGTGAACCACCTCACAGCGGAAGCTTGTAAATTCGCTATCAGGATTGAGGCGTCGACCAAACAGATTGAGCGCACTGGAGAAGAAACCTAACCCGCGCTTATACTCGTTATCATGGAGCCCGCAATGATCAATTGGCCTGAAATGCTACGTCACACGGAGCACTGGGCCCACGGTTTTTGGACCGGAGCTGCCGCCGCGTGGCTAATCTTACCGGTGGTGATCGTTCGCGCTGTTTGAAATTCGGTTTTGTCCGATCAGTCGCCGTACTTGGCTCGCAGAGGCTGCGTCCGAGAGATCGCTAGGTCGCTGTTCAGCGCATCGCTGGACGACTGCACACCGCCAGCCGCTCGACCGCTTTGTTCTGGTATAGAGTCCGATCGGAGGGCGGTGTCGCCGATCACCCGGACCGAGGCCGTTTCGGCATAACCGTCGGGTCTGTCGAAGCGATGTGCTTTGGGTGTGGCACGGAACGGCGGACCTCGCCCGCCGGCTTGTCCTCGCGGAGCCCTTCGTAGACAACCTGGCGGAGCAGATTGTCCTCGGTCCAGGCCAGATACTTGACCTCGGCGACGAGCTCGGGCCGCACCCAATGGACGCGGGTCAGAACCAGCGGCGCGCCGAACCGGTTGCTGCGCGGTGGCGGATTCTCAAGCGGCATATTGGACGTCGCCAATGGTTGCAAACGGCGCCACAGGGGTTGCAGCTCCGCATGGTCGATGCCCGTGCCGACCCGGCCGGCGTAAACCAGCCGGCCATCCGGATCGTAGTAGGCGAGCAACAGCGCTCCGAGCCAGGGCCGCGTACCGACCGGATCGGTCCAACCGACCACCACGAATTCCTCGCGGTTCAGGCATTTGACCTTGAGCCACAGACCGCGATTGCCGGGGGCATAGGAGCCTCGGCCCGCTTCGAGACGATCCCTTCCAGCTTTAAGTCGCACGCGTGATCGTAAAAGGCGCGGCCGTGCCCGATCTGGTGATCGCTGAATTGCAAAAGCGGGCTCGAGTGCGACAGCAGGTCGTGAAGCCGCTCCTTGCGCTCCCACAGCGGCCTCGAGCCGATGGGGTCGCCATCGAGGTGCAGGAGGTCGAACAGGAAGAAGACCAAGGTCCCGTCATGGCCTGCGTCGGACGCGGTCTGGATCAGGCTGAACGAGGTCGTGCCGTCCGGTCGGACCCCGCACAACTCACCGTCGAGATACGCCCGTCGTGCATCGAGCGACGACACGGCCGATGCGATGGCCGGATATTTGTGGGTCCAGTCCAGCCCCGTGCGGGTCAGCAGCCGGACCGCACCCCGGTCGAGTCGGGCATGCATCCGATACCCGTCGAACTTGATCTCATGCAGCCACTCCGATCCTTCCGGCGGGTCATATACCAGTTTGGTGAGGGTTGCGGCTTGACCCAATCCGGCAGCGCCGTCGCTTCGGTGCGCCGTCTTCCGGCCAGCGATCGCGTCATGTCGGCATCAGGCGCGATCACCCAGCCCTGGATCGCACCGCTCCATTTGCGGGCTAGGCGGCAATCGGTTCGATCAGGCTCGCGTCGTTATTCTTGACGTTTCTGACGCGTGGGCTCACCGGCCAGCAGGTCATCTCTTCCGAGGAAAACGGCGCAAGCACGGCCTTGAGCTCTAACGCGGTGGCAGGCTCCTCCCCGAGCCAGATCGGCCAACCCTGAGGTTTCAGGACCACCGGCATGCGGTTGTGAAGCGCCGCGCACAGCTCATTCGGCACGAGGCAGCGCCGGCGCTGAAACGCCTCGCAGAAGGCCGGTCTGGTCTCGATCCCTTCGGCCTTGGCATTGATGTTGGCAAAGCCGACTTTGAGGTCCTTGGCCCAAAAACGGCGCGAGGCCCCATCGCAGCATATCGAGGCTACGTTCTCCGGCCCTGACATCGTAGCGGACGACGGGCAGGGAATCGGTCGGCGCCGCATTCCAGCTCGGCGCGAAATTGGGAATCAACCGATGCGGCGGGATGGAGAAGACGAGCCTGATCTCGCTGACATCGGAGGACAGACGGACGCGGCCACACATGCGCTGATCATAGCCCAGCCAGGCCACGTGCCCAAGAGACCGGTGGGCGAGGGTGTCACCGGCAGCGTGCCCTCGAGGCGCTCGCGGGCAATGTCCGCGGCACTGCGAACGGCATCGCTTGCGGCCGAGCCTCGTGAGCGGGCATCACGCTATTAAGCGCCCGAGCAGATAGACGGCGCCGCCAAAGGCTGCGGCCAGAGTGATGACCAACAGCGCAATGACGAAGAAGCGGGTTAATCTGAACAGGCGGGAGGTGCGCCGGCGGGACCGCCGGGAGCGGGGTTTGGGGTCGAGCATGTCATGGGTCGGCGGTGCGCGGGAACGGTTTCTGACGCGCTTGTGGGCGTTAACCCAGTCGGGCGAAGCAAAATCGTTGGTCCAGCTAGGCGATGGCTCTGTTGGTTGGAGAGTGTGGTCTCGCCTCGCGTTTTGCGCAAGATTAATCCAGGTAGTTCGCCTATTCCGACGCAGGGTGCACGAGCGTCGTGCAGTCCACAGGGTAGGCTTGTGTGGGGAATGACTGGCCGCGAGCCTGGGTAATCACCACGCCCTAGGGACTGTTAGGTAGTTAACTATCAAGTCTCTAAAGCTTGTGGAAGACGCCAATCTTCATAAAATTTGCCCTGATTAACTATAATTCGACCAAGGTTGAGCCGTCTCTAAAACTGTTTTATCGGATAGCTGCAGCTTTCGGGTCCGGAAGAACGAATGCCCTTCGACATGAACAGAGGAAACATCGTTAACTCCAGACGCTTACGGCCGTACTGGTGCGGTCCCGGCTCGCCTCCTTGGCCCCGACCAATCGACTTTGGCGGTTAGTGTGCCAGGTGGTTTTGGTTGCCCTAAGTGCGGGTCTCGTCGGCCTGATGATCGGTTTTCTTATCGGATATGCGATACGATCCTACATCTCTCACCTCCGCCATTCCCGAACCCAGTAGAGCCGTTCCACCGGCGTTTGGGTAGCTGCAGAACTGCCAACCGTATAACGCGACGTTCCACTCACGGTGCGTCGGTCTGCTCCCCTGGAGGATGCAGGGTCTGCGCGAACTCCGCGTTGAGCGGCAGCGGCTCATTGGCGACACCGCGACGAGAAGGCGAGGAGGCCCGAGGCATCTGCTGCAGGGGGAGCTCGCCGCAACAGGCGACGCCTTGCGCGTATCGGGCGGTAATCCGGTCCCGCGCGGAGCAAGTGTCCTGGCGCTCGTGATGAGTGATGCTAGTCGAGCGTTTGTTCAGCGGCGTGGGCCGGGGGTAGATGGGAGAAGAGGAACATCAGTAGCAAGAAACAAGCCGCGGAGCCGCCGATGATCGATCCGGCGGGCCACAGCCACGCCGGATAGCCACGCGCTGCAAAGTGCTGCGCCTGCGGCCCGCAATGTGTGTCGTTGTATCTGCGCGCTGAATTGCAGTCCATGCGTCTGGGCTTTCGGCGCCGAGGGGTCATGGGCTTCTCCCCGGGGGCCGGGATCTCCAATACGAGGTCGGATGGCGGCATGTCGCGTATCGCCAAAAACCCCGCCACATGGCCGGGAATAGCCAATAGGGTGGAATGGCGAGCAAGCTCCACATCGTCCGACACCAGCGGCAGCGGCGGCAAAGATCGTGGCGCGGCTGCTTTGCCGACGTCGACGTGCGCCAGCCTGCGGCGGTCGGTCGCTCACGACCGGGCCTTCGGTGCCGGCGCGGGTTTTGGTCCGGGCGCGGGTGCCGGCTGTACGGGGTGCCGGCTGTATGGGTGCCGGCTGTACGGGTGCCCGGGCGGGCATCGCGAGGCTGCTAGACGCAGCGCCGCTCTTGGCGATAGCCGCGATCTCGGCCTCCATCTTTTGGAGCTGGACCGACAGCCGCTGGGAGATCGCGTCGAGGTTCGCGTTGGTTTCGTCGAACTTCACTCCGGACGTCGTGTCGGCGCCATCCATTTTCACCGCGAGTTGGTCGATGCGGCCACTCAATTGCCAAACCTCAGCGCCGAGAACGGACAAGCCGGCGATCATCACGACGAGCACGGCGATACCGACGAAGCGGAAGCGGTCGATGACAATCTCCGGCTGCCTGAGCTGAGGTCGAGGCACGCCCGCTCGTCGCCGAGCCGATTGCTCAAGCGGCGGCTCGGTCATGGCCGTCCGCGTGACGAGAATGACGAGCAGACGCAACGGGCTTGCCGAAGCCTAAGTTCATCGCACTAAGCGAAGTCGCCCGGCGTGCGCGTAGCGCAGTCCTGCGCATGCAGTCGGCCTCGCGGCAGGCGTTCTGCCGGGCATGGTAGCGTCTCAATCGAAGGGTCGCTGCTCGTCGGCGTGGGCGGTCGCCCTGGCAAGTGGTAGAGCGATGACGATCGTGGCGCGCCGGGTCGGCGGGCCCGTCATTCGATGACCTCATCGGCGCGGACGAGTATATCCGACGGGATAGTCAGCCCGAGCGTGTTGGCGGTCTTCAAATTGATGGCGAACGCGTAATGTGTGGGTCTTCCATCGGCAAGTCGGCGGCCAACCCGCCGCGAAAGATCTGCGCCACATAACCCGCCAGCTTGTCTCGCAGCTCGGTGTAATCCGGCCCGTAGCCGAGGAGACAGCCCGACCGCACCATCTCGGCCCATTCGCAGACCGTCGGCAGTCCTGCTTCTAGGGCGAGCGCGGCCAAACTCGACGCATCGGTGAAGAATTGCGGGGCCGAAAGGATCTGCAACGCACTGGCGCGGGCGGCGCGCATCGCCGCGAAGGCGCCTGGTAGTCGCCCGGCATCTCGGCGTAGACCAGGAAAAGCTCGATGCCGAGGAGGTCCGCGGCCTCTTTCCCCGCCGCGATGCCCGAGCTATAGGCGTTTACGACAAGGGCCGCGATCCTGTGGACGTCCGGCACTGCCTCGTGCAGCAGCTGCAGCCGCTTGCGCTCAAGCTCCGGCGCCAGCATGACAATTCCGGTGATCGTGCCGCCAGGGTGCGCGAGATAACTGCACTTGGTGAGTTGACTCCGATTCACGAAGTCAAAGGTCCGCCATCAACGCTATGGGGTGTTTTACCCGTTCAATTTTATCATTCTCTTAAGTTCGGCCAGGATCGGCATTTCCTCAAGGTCCTCGGAGCTGAGGCGGGTCCAGTCGATGCCCGTCGGTGCGGCGCCGGGTGACCGAGCTCGCGCATGATGGCGAAAATTCCAGGTCACTGTAGCCCTCCCCCTTGCCACAGCGCCGCCCATCGCGCGTGACCGCGACGGAGCCGCAGACGATGGCGTCGAGCCACGGCATGTCCGCGAGGGCTACCTCCTCTGACCAGCGGTCGCCGTGCGACAAGCTCGCGGCCTCCTCGATCCTGTCGGGTGGAATACGCCACGGATCGAACTTTTTGAAGCCGCCGCGCAATCTGGGCGTCGGTACGAAAACGGTGATGCCGCGGCGCAGCGCCTCGGCTCGCAGCGGGCGTTGCGGTGAACCCGGATTGACCTTGATGGCAGTGGCGCCCCTCCACGGCTCAATTTCAAGGAGTCGCGCGGCCGCCAAGTCGGCTCCTGCGAAATTCGGTATGCGGCCGTACGGTGGAAACGGAAAGCGCGCCACGCCTTCAGCGGCAAGCCTCTCCCAAACCCATTGCCGCGCCTCGCTCTTGTCAGCGAAGTCCCTTGGTCATGACCGAAAGTGGAGCAGCACGTCGTGGCGACAGTCAAGTACGTAAACTGCTTCATGAAAAACCTGGGAAGAACCTTAGCCGGGCGGCTTACTCACTCAGGCAATGCTTGTCGGTTCTCAGAAAGTCCGACCTTGCAGGAGTCTCGATTTCCTGCGTCCGCCCGAGTGTCCGGAAAGGGTCTTGGTCGTGTAAAAACCCACGTGGCGCGAACCGCGGTAATGCGGCCGTGGCGCGTCGTCGCCAATGCCAAGCTCATGGCATTGGGAGGCAGGTTTTAGTCTAACCGCCTATGTTCGGATTGCTGCAATCAGACGACCCGGTCCCATTATGTTTATGACGCGGGTGAGATTGTAGGAGAGCACGTGTAGTGCCATCTCGGCGGCCACGCGCGGCAGCGTCTTCATCAGGAAGTGGGTTGCTCCCATCCGGGCCTTGATCGTGCCGAAGGGATGCTCGACCGTCTCGCGTCGCCGACGCATGGCCTGCGGATCCTCGTCGAGCCTCCGCTGCACAGCCTGTAGCACATGCTCGTGCTCCCACCGTGTGATCCGGCGTGCACTCCAGTCGTACAGCGGCTTTTCAGCGCGCAGGTCCGGCACGCGTTGGTCCAGTAGAGATGCAGCTTCAGCCCGTTCTCGACATTGGTGTAGTAGTATTTCAACCGTTCGCCAGCCGGGCAACGATAGACGTCGTCCGCGGGCAGATAGGCAAAATCCTGCTTGCCAAAGCGGCGCCTGGCCTTGGCGCCCGAGGTCATCGGTTTCGGCAGAGTCACGGTGATGCCGGCCTGATCACACGCGACAATCTCCGCGCCGCTGAAGTAGCCGCGATCGGCAACCGCCTCCAAGGTATCAGTTTGCAGCCCGGCTTTGGCTTTCTTGGCAACACGCGCGAGCTGTGCGCGGTCGGAGCCGACATTGGTCACCTCGTGCGTGACGATCAGATAATGCTCGGTGTCGACAGCCACCTGCATCTCCTCTGCGAGCTTGGCGAGCTTCTCTTGGAGCCGCGTGGTCTTCGTAGCAGGCGCCTCCGATGGCTCCTGCCGGTCGGCACTGTCGAGCTGGCTCAGATAACGGGCGACGCTCTGCTCAAGCTGCGCTCGGCGCCGTTCCACCTTCGCCCGGGTGAATTCCGATCACGATTGTTCACCGCCTTGAACTTACTGCCGTCGATCGCAACGCTCGCATTCACCAGCAGACCCATTTGCCGGCAGAGTTCGACAAAGCGCGCGCGCACCTGGCGGATCGCACGGCCGTTGTCCTTCCGGAAATCGGCGACCGTTTGGTCGGGTGCCAAGGTTGAGAAGGCGTTAGTTGCGGCGATCCCAATATGGTTCGGGCTAGTGGCCGACGTCGCCTACGGTTCGGCCGAGAACCTCGCTTGGCTGGTGCATGAGCGCGGTATCGCCCCGCATATTCCGGTGTTCGATAAATCCCAGCGAAGCGACGGCACCTTCTCGCGCGACGACTTCGCCTATCACCACAAACGCGACTGCTATATCCTGCCCTGCCGGCAAGGAACTCAGGCAGCGCCAAAAATACATCGAATGCCGCGCCCTTTCGTCGATGAGAACGGCATAATGCGCTATCGCGTCAGCAAGCTGGACTGTGAGGGCTGCTCGCTGAAGCCGCAGTGCTGTCCGAACGCGCCCGCCCGCAAGATCCTGCGCTCTATCCATGAAGGCGCGCGTGATATGGCGCGCAACATCGCCAGTACCGACGCCTATGCCGCCTCAAGGCGCGAACGAAAGAAAATCGAGATGCTGTTCGCCCATCTCAAGCGCATCCTGAAGCTGGATCGGCTGCGACTGCGAGGACCGAATGGTGCACGCGACGAATTCTACCTCGCCGCCACCGCCCAAAACCTTCGCAAGCTTGCCATGCTAATCCCAATGGCAGCGCCCACCTCAGCAACCTGAGGCGACGCCCCGATCATCCGTGTTCTCGCTCAGCGTGCCTCCCATGCCATAAGGACGCCGTGGGTGTCTCCTTCGCGTCTCTTATAAACCCAAATATTGCGATCTGCAAATTGCGCATGGAGATCTTTGATCGCTGCCGCGGCTGCAGCGGGCTCGGTTTGGCCTGCCAGAATATTACCTGCATGCGCGTAGATCACCTCACCATCGAGGGTCAGGCCGTTGCGAACAAGATTACCTACCGACTGATGCCAGATCTCCCCTGTCCCGGAGGACACGAAGACGAGCGCTTTATGCAGCTTAGCCGCAGCGACTTGACGGTTTACGTCTTCGAACTCGTCAACAATCTTCCCCGCGTTGCTGACAAGAAAGGGAATTTGCAGGATCGATATGATGATCGACAGGATTCCCGCTCGTGCCGCAAACCGAGATAGCCAACCCGTACCTTGTCGAACCAGCGCATCGCGGATTGCCGCCGCTGTGCTCAAAGCGATGAACGGGAACGCGCAGTAGATGTAGCGCGGGCCCCACCGTACTCCGCCATCGCTCCAATACAGCCAATAACCCAATGGGAAGATCGGACCGTAGAGCTCGAAAAAATTCAATTCCTTACGCCATGCGCGGCGCCCCAACGCCCACAAGTACACAGCAAAAAATGCGGCCGAAGTCCACTCGGCCAGCTCTACACCTCGACCAAACAGCATCTCAGTGGACGCTTCCGCACTAAAGTTTGGCCCAAGCAATCGGTCCCACGGATGCACGAGGGTCATGGGCGTTTGAAGCGGACTTCCGGTGACCATCCAATAGTATGCGAGCAGCCCTCCAATCGCCGGCAGAGCGCCTAGTACGGCCAGCGGAACCAGGCGCCAATGCGGCGCGGACCACCGCCAGACCAATGCCGCTATCGCTGGAAATGCGAAAAGCACTGCATCGTAATGGCGGATAGCCGCAATCGCAGACAAAGTAACCCCCGCCCCGATCGCTGGCACTACGCGGGGATCATCGAGATATTCGCTAACAGCTAGCGCAAAGAGGACGCCGCAAAGCGTGGTAGCCGGGTGGTTGAAGAATGTCGCCGAGTTCATCACGAAAAATGCCGAGCCAGCAAAAAAACAGACCGCAACGAGACCGGTGGCTGCTCCATGTCGCCGCAACCCCAAAAGATATAGGATGGGAATCGTACTTGCTCCTAAAATCGGAACGACCAAAGAAATTGGGACTCCTGTCACCGAGGTCGCTGCCAATACAGCTGACCAGCCTGGGGGATACTGGGTAACCACTTTTTCACCGAGATTGAAGATGTAAAATCTTTCAAAATATTTCTCCAGGGGCCAAGGTTCTACCCACAATTTTCCCAGATTGAATATTCTCGATTGAAAGATATACGCGTATTCGTCACCTGACACCGGGTATTCATCTAAAACGTATCGAGCCGTAAATGCGGTAATTACAAATGCCAATACCGAAATCAGCGCGACGACGGGCCATCCTACGGGAGCAGCGTGATCGAGCGACGGGCTATGCCTCCACTCTTGAGCGGTCCACAACCACGCTGCTCCACCGGTCACGGCCAGCAGCACGACAGGCTCAATGCAACGGCGGGTGCGGTGGGATCCGGCAACCACCGGATCGAGGCCCCAGGCGAAGCCCCCGGCAAGGATTGCCAGCACCAGTACCGCAAAGCCAGCGATAGGAAGCCAAAAATGTAGGGCCCAAGTGTCACCGGAACGTTGGCCGGTCTGTGTCAAGTTGTGCTCCTTGGGTCTTCAAAACAAGGACGCGCTTAGGCGACAGGGCGATCGGCATCTCGGCAGTCAAAAGCTCCTGTGTCGGTCGTCAACCATTTCCAGAATAGCTTCCGATGCGAGGACCAGATTACGTTCGAAACTTACCCTTCGCTTGAGGCGGAAATGCCGCGCGAGCCACACATCGCACCTAGAGAATGTCGTAGCGACAGCCATAGCTAAAAGTGTCCCGTTGTGCTCGTAAGACCTAGCTAGGATTCCGGGAGCTCAGCAACGACCTGAGCGTCAGCCCGGTGCCGCCAGCTACAAGGAACGCCGCGATGATAGCGACCGGCAAATAATAACATCTTGAACGAGAAATGTCGCAGCAACTCCAACCGCTGAGGGCTCCCCAATAAACTGCATTGTCAAAGCATACGCCAGTTGCAGGGTGCCGAGGAAGGCAGGTCCCCCAGGGAACAGTGTAGCGAGACTAGCTGCGCCGGCAAGGACCAATGAATTACCGAAACTGAGGGTAATCCCAACTGCCTTGACCGCGAGCCAAATCGAGAAAATGTCAGGCAAATACACTAGAAAAGACAGCGCCATCATGATCGGGAAGGACCGGCTGCGGACGATATTCAGTCCGGTCCTCACCATCTCCATATTTGCCCTTATTCTTGGCCAACGATCAAACCACCTCGGTATAGATTTGACGCTCAGCAGCAAAGCGGCGAAGAACAAGCTGCCAAAAATCACCGCCGCGACAGCCAGAACACTTCCGAGAACTCTCTCCATTTCACTGTTGCCATGTGAAATCAAGAGGCCCGCTCCAAGACACATGATCACCATGATACCGTCTAGCAGCCTTTCGACGACGATAGAAGCCAGCGCCCAAATTCGCGGAATCCCACACCGTTGCTTACAAAACTCTGCCCTGAATAACTCGCCTAAGCGCGCGGGAAATATAGTATTTACACCATAACCCACGAGTAGCGCGGTCATTACCGATCGAAACCGAACCGCTACTACTTGTCGTAGAATGAGCCGCCAGCGAACCCCGCGGACTAGCACATTTATGGCGTATACGATCATCCCGAGCGCGATCCAAAATGGATCGGCTCCCCCAAGGGCTCCCTCAATCTGCTGAATATCGGTCTGTACCAGTGTTAGCCATAACAGGACGCTGGCGCACGCCAGCCCCAATGCAATATGGATCGCGCGACTTCTCATCTAGCACATCGTTTCAGCTAAATCGGTAAATGAAAAGATAAGCTAGAGCCTTTAAGCCGTCCTTCCAGTTGATTTCTTTTCCTTCGGCATAGGTCCGCCCGAAATAAGAGATCCCTAGCTCATAGATCCTGAGTCGTGGTTGCCGAGCGATGTTCGCCGAGAATTCGATCTCGAATCCAAAATCGTTACACCTAAGCGTCAGAAATCGCATTACGTCCTTTCTAAACATCTTATAGCAAGTTTCAAGATCCGTCAGTATCTGGTCAAATAAGATACTAAACAGGAGGGAGAGCAACTTATTCGCTAAATAATGGTGAAAATAGAGACACCTGTGAGGCGCGCCGTAGAACCGCGAGCCATAGACGACATCGGCCTGCTGATTCACAAAAAGGGGCCAGAACCGGTGCCAATCTGCGGGATCGTATTCCAAATCAGCATCCTGGATAACGATAACGTCGCCTGTCACTTGCCTCAATCCGGTACGAAGAGCTGCGCCTTTGCCGGTGTTGCGCTCGTGGAAAAGCGAGCGGATTGCTGCAATACCTGGCTGATGCGTTTCGTTGCTGCCACTACAACCGTCCGTGATGATCACGGCGTTCCCGGGTCCGGGAATGGCTACACGAGTGCGATCCCCGACAACCTCTTGCAGCCATTCTCGGGTCCCATCGGTCGAGCAGTCATCGATAACGATAATCTCCTTATCAACCTGCGGCAGTGACGTAACTACCTTATTTAGAATAATGGGAAGCGACGAAAACCTCGCGCTCTACGAGCGTGGCCGTTTTCTCGCCATTCGGGCGGTACACCAGCAATCTCGGCGCCAGCGCGATTACCTTTGTTTCGCTCGCCAAGGGGATCGCCATCTCATCCAACGTATACGACATCCCCTCTTCCTTACATGCGGGGCCGGGCCGTGGTCACGAACACCTCCCCAACCTCGGCCTATCGCAGCGCCGGCGCCCGGAGGTCATGTTTGTCCTCGAGCGCCTAGTTGACATCGCCTGCCGCCGCCACGGTTTTGACCGCAACGAGATCCGCCGGCGAAACCTCGTGCCACCGGAAGCGATGCCGTACCGCAATCCCCTTGGTCTCGTCTATGACAGCGGCGACTACCCGGCGTCGTTGCGGCGCGCGGCGGAACTGGGCGTCTGGGCAGGGTTCCAGGGACGCCGGGCCGAGGCGCGACGCCGTTCGCGCTGTCGCGGCATCGGCATCGCCGCTTCGATCGAGCTCAATACCGGCGCACCCCGCGAGCGCGCCGAGATCACGATCGATCCCGCGGGCATCGTCGAACTCGTGCTCGGGACGATGGCGGCTGGCCAGGGCCACGAGACGAGCTTCGCCCAGGTGATCAGCGAATGGCTCGGAGTCGAACTCGACCAGGTTCGGCTGATGACCGGCGACAGCGACCGCGTGCTGGCCGGCGGCGGCTCGGCCTCGGCGCGGTCAATGCGCCTCGGGTCCTGGGTCATCGCCAAGGCCGCCGACGCGATCGTCGACAAGGGGCGGCGGATCGCCGGCGCCATGCTCGAAGCGGCCCAAGAGGACATCGAATTCGCTTGGCAGCGTTTTGTCATCAAAGGGACCGACCGCGGCGTCGGCTTGTTCGAGGTTGCAGCCGCGGCACTCGGCGAAAGCGTTCCGAGCGATTTGCGGGGACCGCTGATGGGGATCTCGGACGAAACGATGAGCATCCCCTCCTACGCCTATACCTGTGCCGTTTGCGAGGTCGAGGTCGATCCCGAGACCGGGCTCGTCGATGTCGTCCGGTATACCTCGGTCGACGATTGCGGCCGAGCGGTGAACCCGCTGCTGATCCACGGCCAGAGCCATGGCGGCATCGCGCAGGGGATCGGCCAGGCGCTGTGGGAGGCGTGCGTCTACGACCCGCAATCCGGTCAGCTGTTGTCTGGCTCGTTGCTGGACTATGCGATGCCGCGAGCCGACCTATTGCCAGCTTTCGATACCGAGATCAGCGAGGTTCCGTCAACGACCAACCCGCTCGGGATGCGGGGCGGCAGCGAAGGCGGGATCACCCCGGGGCTCGCCGCAGTGGCGAACGCGATCGTCGACGCGCTCGCAGAGTTCGGCGTCGAGCATATCGAGCTGCCCGCGACGCCTGAACGCGTCTGGAGCGCAATCCGTGCGGCGCGCCGGGATGGCGCCGAACGGCGCCAAAGCGGCCCGGCGTTATGAGGCAGGCTTGCGCTGCCTGTTGTGAACCTTTGCGTGGTGCGTCACGGATCCCGCGCGTGAGTCCTCCGTCGAGCGAAACTCTGTCGATCACGGCCCTAAGCACACCGCGATGGAGGCCTACTTACGTGAGGTGCAGGACCTGACGTTCACTGGATCTTGCCAAACCGTGGGCGTCGAGGGAAGCGCGTCAGCTGACCACGCTTTTGCGCAGAGGGCGGATATAAACCGGCTCGCCGGACCGCACCCGGGCGACTCTCTACCCGAGGGCGTCGAGCGGCAGGGTGCCGCGTCACGCTTCAACGACAGCGCGCGTACATTATTGTGGGCATTTCTTATAACCTATTTAGGCAGCTTAGATAATTCCTTCGTGTACCCGGTTTCCTAAACTGTGGGTCGCAGGTTCGAGTCCTGCCGGGGACGCCAATTATCTCAGAGTGTTACGAGACAAATCACGATCAACAATCGGAGAATAGGTACCACATAGGTACCACGTCATAGGATTTCGCCGGATTGGGCGACACCCTCCCCTCCTCCCGATTCACGGGCGCCCGCGACCCGCAAACCTCGGAGTTCTTGCGGCCGCATCTGTTGCGCGCCACATGCGGGTCAAATGCCAGGCTCTCCGCTCAAGCGCCAGCGTAAGGCCGGGGTCACCGATCCGGTCACCGGCGAACTCGTCCAGTTCCCGCGGCTCACCCATCCGCGCGCCGGCCTCTCGCATGGCGAGTGGCGTGCGCTCGGGCCGGGTGAGAAGCTCGAACGCCTGTTCGGCATGTCGCTTGATGACCTCTACGAGATCACGATCGCTGAGCTCGACCCGTTCCGCCTCGCGGTGCGCATGCAGGCGACGCGTGTCGTTTTCACGATCTGCATGAAGGCGCACCTCGACGGCAGCCTCGGCCGCGAAGCTGCTCGCGAACGCAATCGGGAGGCGACGTTGCGGCGGCTGATCGACGAGGTTCCCGACGTTCCTGAGAAATGAGCGGCGGAAGAGAGTAACGAGACAGTCGTAGTCGGCCTTCGGTACGGGGAAACCGCCAGGAGGGGGCGGGGGTGGCGCGAAATCAAGGGACCGCCTCGCAAATTGCACGCACTTTTTGGAATATTTGGGAGCGAAAGCGGGGTTGATCGCTCGCGCAAGGGACGACGGGTTATGTCCCCAATCCGGTCGTTGCCCAAGGCGAGACCGAAGGGCTGAGAAGGGTGGATTGTGTTGAAAAACACTGGATCGGTCATGGTATAATAATCTGACTTTCTAAAGTCACGACGGCTGGGGGCAGTCGATGATGGGGGATCGGAAAGTCCAACAACACGCTCTGTTCTACGAGTTCTCGCTTGAACGTCACGTGCCCGAGACGCATCTGCTGCGCGCGATCGACCGCTTCGTCGAACTCGACAGCATTCGGGCACACCTGGCGCCCTACTACAGTGAAAATGGGGCGGCCATCGATTGATCCCGAGCTGCTGATCCGCATGCTGATCGTGGGCTACTGCTTCGGCGTTCGCTCGGAACGGCGGCTGTGCGAGGAAGTCCACCTGAACTTGGCCTATCGGTGGTTCTGCCGTCTTGGTC
>Ga0306918_10000206_pt1 | contig 25217 bp, 23 predicted proteins | sample tim00Cox0000000H_FD_203315 | JGI IMG/M metagenome (GOLD analysis project Ga0306918, IMG submission 203315) | Lab enrichment of tropical soil microbial communities from Luquillo Experimental Forest, Puerto Rico - timezero.00C.oxic.00.000.00H (v2)... | ecosystem: Environmental > Terrestrial >... | reverse complement strand
TCTGGTCGGTAATCCGTCGCCCGACCTCAACGGGTCGTTGCGGCCCGGCGACAACCTCTATACCAACTCGCTGGTGTCGCTCGATCTCGAGACCGGTCGCTACATCTGTCACTTCCAGTACATCGCTCACGACGTCTGGGACCTCGACGCCGTCAGCCCAGCCGTTCTGGTCGACGTCAAGGACAAGGACGGCAAAGCGGTGCCGGGCATACTGCATGCCGGCAAGACCGGGCACATCTACGTGCACAACCGCAGCGACTGCAGCCTCATTCGTTTCTCGGAGGCGATGGTGCCTCAGGAGAACATGTGGGTGTTGCCCACCAAAGAGGGCGCCCGCATGCTGCCCGGTGCCAACGGCGGCGTCGAATGGTCCCCGGTGGCGGTGGATCCCAATGCGGGCCTGGCGTATGCGATCAACCTCCATCAGCCGATGACCTATCACGTCGAGAGTTCGCCCTATCCGAAGGGCAAGCTGTGGCTTGGCGGCGCCTTCAAGGTCATCCCCGCCGAGGAGCAGTGGGGCAACGTGACCGCGGTCGACTACAATACTGGGAAGATCCGCTGGCAGGTGAAGACGCCGCAGCCGATGATCGGCGGAATCCTGGCGACTGCCGGCGGGCTGGTGTTCACCGGCGAGGGTAATGGCTGGTTCAAGGCCTATGACTCGGGTACCGGTGCAACGCTATGGACCTTCCAGGCAGGCGCCGGCGTCAATGCCCCGCCTTCCTCCTATTCGGTGGAGGGCAAGCAGTACATTGTGGTGGCAGCGGGCGGCAACGTGCAGCTCGACTATAAGCGCGGCAACAGCATCATCGCGTTTATGGTCGATTGAGCGGCTGGCGAGGATTTGTGGCGCTGAAGCATCTCGCGCTGATCGGCCTGCTCGCTTCTTTGGTGGGGCTGCCCGCGACTGCGCGGGCCGATACGCTGTCGGATCATGTGGAGCTCTGTGTTGCTTGCCATGGCGAACAGGGTGTGCCGCAGGACAAGTCGATCCCGGTGATCGACGGTCAGCAAGAGGGCTATCTGTATCTGCAGTTGCGCGATTACAAGAACGGAGATCGCAGGAACGACGTGATGTCGCCGATCGCCGAGGCACTGGAGCGCACCGACATGATGGCGCTGGCCGAATATTTCTCGAAACGTCCCTGGCCCAATCTGCGCCAGCCGCAGCCCACGGATGCGGTAGTCGCGCGGGCACTGCGGGCGAATGCGTCGATCGGCTGTACCGGGTGCCATCTCGGCGAATATCAAGGAGCTGGCACCCAGCCACGGCTTGCGGGCCAGGCTCGGGACTACACGCTGCAGACGATGCTCGACTTCCGCAGCCGCAAGCGCGCCAACAATCCCGGCATGTCCGATCTGATGATCGCCGCATCAGAAGAGGATCTGGTCGCTATGGCGGATTACCTGGCGGGGCGGTGAGCCGAATCGATTCGCTGCCCAAACTCTGTCTCCGCCAACCGCTCGCGCACACTGTCATTCGCCGCAAGATCGAACGCGCTCTTTCCGTCGTTGTCGCGGCGCGTTCGATCGGCGCCGCCACGGATGAGCGCCTCCACAACCGCCGCATAGCCGTTTTCCGCAGCGATCATCAGAGCGGTTCGGCCACGGTTGTCGACGGCGTCGATATGCGCGCCGCGCTGGATCAGCAGCGCGATCACCGCCGCAATGTCGTCGATGCCGGCGCTGTTGTCGTGCCCGGCAGCCCACATAAGCGCCGTGAGCTCGTTGCCATAACGCGCATCGACATCGATGCCCGCATCGATCAGTCGCCGAACCACCGCGACGTTGCCGAGCGCCGCCGCGTAGACGATCGCCGCCTTACCTGTCTGGTCGGGCACTCTCGCCTCCGCCCCGTGGGAGAGCAACATCTCGACGATGGCGACGTTTCCGCGAAACGCCGCCGCGGCAATTGGCACGAGCCCGCTGCGGCCGGGCAGATTGGGGTCGGCGCTCCTGTCAAGAAGCAACTGCACAACGGGAAGGCGGTCGCGCTCGGTGGCGACATACAGCGCGGTTGAACCCGCGATATTGCGGGCATCGATTGGCGAGCCGAGATCGAGAAACGTGGCGACTAACGCCGCGTGGCCGGCGCGCGCCGCATGCGCGAGCGCCATGGCGCCATCGCGGTCGCGCGCACGCAGCGAAGCGCCGCTGGCTAACAGTCGACGCGCCAGGCCTTCGCACCCCTTGTCGGCCGCATTGAACAGCACCGCATTGACGCCGATCGCCGTGATGCCCGATCTGCTCGTCTCGAACTTGTTCTCGAGCTCACGACAGATCGCCCGATCGGCGCCGCGCGCGTAAGGCGGCACGGTCAACAGGGCGATGAGCGCCAAATGCGCTGCGGGCCACATTCTCATCGGAGAAATTTCCGGGATTGGGCAAACAATTGCATAGCACAGGTGATGGCAATTTTACATGCAGGCTGCGCACTTGACCAAACCGGAGTCGACTAATGGCAGTCCATCGGCTGCCCAAAAATCACGTTAGCCGTCGCTTCGTTGTCGCGTCCAAAAGCTGACATGCGATTTCCGCGCCGTGCCTTGTTGGCGTTAGTTAGCTCACTCCTCGCGGTGCTCTGAACAGCCGCGCGCGCTCCGTTGTCTCTAAACACAAAGAGCCCCGGCCGGTTGCGACCCGACCAGTGATTCTCAAGCACCGTCCACCAAAGGGGTGGGCGTTCGCCATGGCCCGGCAGCTAAAGGCATGGCACTGTACTTGCTGCGGCTGATCATCGCATCCGATCAAGTCTGCACGCAATTATCATGCGACCACCGCCCATCCCATCCGCCAAATTCGCTCTTTCGCGGCGTGCCGTGCTGCGCGGTGCAGCCTCCGCCGGACTGCTGCGATGGGTCGCCTCAGCGAACGATCCGAGATCGCCGCCGCAATACCTGGCATCCGAAGCTTTAACCCGCGCGACCGGCGCCGTCCTGCCGATCAATGGCGGCTACACCGCCCGGGCACGAGATACGTGGTCAGGTGGGCGTCCAGGGCGTCCATCGTCGCCTCGTTGGCGGGAGCCGCGCGGAACCCGATGAAGCCGTCCGGCCGGACAAGGACAGCGCCGCCGTCGGGCACGCCGGCCTCGGCCGCATCGAAATCTCCGATTGCGGCATCGACAATCGAGACGAGCCGTCCCAGCGCGTGCGCAGATAGTCCAGGCGGGGTACGTCGCCGAATGCGATCAGATGATGACGCATATCGCTGAGGCGGCAACGAGCCGGGAAGCGGTCTCCCGGCGAAGGTCCTTCCACGGCGGTGCCGGCCTCTCCGACCAGCGCGCTTCCCGCATACGACATGTCGAGCATCGACCGTCTGCGCATTGTCGCTATGATCTCGGCCGGATCCGCTGGCGCTGGGACCAGGGTTCGGCCGCCGTCACACATCGCAATCTGCTCCATCACAAAGCGATGAATCTCGTCCGACACCTCGATCACCTGCTGATCGGCGGCCCCGCGCTCGGGCGCGTAGCTGTCGAGAAGTGATCGTTTTGCGGCGCCGCGCACCACAAGCGCGAGCTTCCACGCGATGTTGGCCGCGTCCATCAATGCTGCGTTGATTCCCTCCCCGCCCAGCGGACTCGACAAGTGGCCGGCATCGCCGAGCAGGAAACGCCGTCCATCGCTCAGGCGCTCGGAGGCGCGCTTGTGCATCTTGAAATAGGAAACCCACCGCAGATCGTGCAAGCCGGTATCGACGCCGACGCGGGTGTTGAGCAAAGCAGCCAATTGCTCCGCGGCGGGAAGCTCGCGCCGTATATCTGCCTCCTCGCGATTGACAAAGATGAGCCAGCGGGCGTCCGGGAGCGGCGAGAGCAGCCCGAACCCCTTGCTTCCAACTATCACGCGGCCACATTCGGGCGGGCTTGGCAGGCGAATTTTCACGTCTGCAACAATGAAACGACCGTCGTAGGTCGCCCCCTCGAGATGCTCCTGCATCGAATGGCGCGTGACGCTATGCGCGCCGCCCGCGCCCAGCACGTAAGCCGTCGTGAAGGTCTCAGACCGGCCGCCACTTTCGAGCATCACCCGCAAGCCGTCCGGGTCTTCCTCGATGGCCCTCACTTCCGTGCCGTATTCAATCTTCCCGCCAAGGCGTGCCAGATGCTCGCGCAGGATTGCCTCGGTCCGCCATTGCGGCAGGCTGCACTGAAACTCGTACTTGCACCCGATACCAGCGAACTTCGCCGTCGCGATCTCCTGCAGGTGCGGACCCAGCAGCTGAACCTGCCTGATGCGCACTGCTGCGCGAAGGAAGGGTTCAATGAGACCGGCCCGGTCGAGAATCTCCAGCACCGCCGGCTGAAGAGCGGTTCCGCGAGTCTCGCCATGCGGCGCTAGCAGACGCTCGACGATCCGAGGCATGACGCCATGGCGCAGAAGCGCGCAGGCCGCAAACAAACCGGCGGGGCCGCTGCCCACGATCAGGACGGCCGGTGCGAGTGCGCCGTTTCGAGTGGGATCCGGCAACCCGATATGCATCGCAGAAATCCCTCGCCGAGTCTCCTTCGCCGACCAGGCGAACCTGTCATAGCCACTTGCCTGCCGTTGGGCCGACGCAGGATGACTTTTCTTCGAATCGCCATCCTGCTCTAACTCTTTGTTTGAGCATGTCCTTTTTCGCAAAACCGGTTCCCACTTTTGCGGGACATGCTCCAGCGGCCGAACCGGGAAAGGACGCAAGCTCGACGGCCGAAGCGACCGGCTATTTGCGCGCCGTCAAGCCGATGACGGCGGACATGCCGCTGTGGCGCGTGCCTTCCTGCATCTCGACCTCTTCTTCCACGATGTTCACGCCGTGAAAGTCGCGGAACGCATCTTCGAGCATCGCACGCGTATAGAGGTTCTCCCGTTCCTTGGGTCCGCCGGTGCCGTATTGCAGCTGCTTGGGGGTATAGCCCTGGATGATCAGGAGGCCGCCGGGCTTGAGCGCCTTTCGCATCCCCGCCCATTTCCTCGCGCGCTCGGCGGGCGAGCTGAACTGGGTGAAAATCTCCGCCACCACATCGAAGGCGGCTTCCGGATACTCCCAGCTGTGGACATTGGCCTGCACGAACGTGACCGCGACACCGCGTTCCTTGGCCAGCGCCCTCGCCTTGCGCAGCGCAGCCGGCGAGAACTCGATCGAGAGAACCTCGAGCCCCTGCTCGGCGAGCCAGACGCCGTTGCGTCCTTCTCCGTCCGCAACCGCCAGCGCCCTGCCGGACCGCGGCAGCAGCGCCCTGCATGACGCGAGAAAATAATTTGGCGCGGTTCCGAAGACATAGTCGGGGACGCGGTACCTTTCCTCCCAGCGCTGGTATTCGGTTTCCACGATCGATTCCATCCTTTGCATGCGCGCCGCTCAAAGGGCGCCGTTACCCAAGCACATTTGGGAAAGAAGCGATTTGATGCAAGTCGGGTGCCCTACCGCACCCGGCCGCGCTATGATGCCGGGATGACGGCCATCGCAATCGAAAGTCCGGAGCGCTTCATTCGCTGGCGCTATCTGTGGTTCGCGCTCGCGGGCATCGCCGTCATGATCGCAGCCGTCCGGATCGGCAATCTCTGGTTCCTCGACTTTGTGCACGTCTTTTCCAGCCTGCTGTGGACCGGCATCGATCTCTTCATGGGGTTCGTGCTCGGCCCCATCCTGCGCCGCATGGATCTCTCGGTGCGCCGGGAGGTGGCGCGGCGATTGACGCCGCGCACGCTGTTCCTGATGCCGGCAATCTCGATCATCTCCGGCACCAGCGGCTGGTTCCTCGCGGTCGAGCTTGGCTATACGGAGCTCCCCTGGCCGGCTTTCGGCTGGGTCGCAGCCGCTCTCGTCCTGGTGACGCTGATGACCGTCCAGGGTCTCGGCTTTCTCATACCGGTCAACGTGATGGTCTGTTTCGAGCTGCAGAAACCCAAGCCCGACCTGCGCAAGATCGCCACCTGGATGCAGCGCTATTTCTACGCGGTGGCCATGCAGGGCACGATGCAGGTTGCGATCATCATTGTCATGACGCGTTTTCGTGCCGGAATTTGAAAAGCGACCTCGGGGTAACGCCTGGGGTAACGGCAATCTCACCCCGGATCGCCCGAGCGCACGGGCGGGCATCCCACGCTGTTGCACTCCTCCTTGGCGGGAGTAGACTGCCGGGCAGCCCCGAAGAGGAGATGATCCCATGAAGCGGTTTGCCCTGTTGGCGGGAATTGCGCTCGCGCTCGGCATCGGCAGCGCGGCGATGGCATGCGAGGACGGCATCTACGCGGCCGACGAGCCCACGATAACCACGCCGCAGCAGGCGTGCAGCACGGGCAACTGCGCCGTGCCCGAAGCGACCGTTGGGTTGGCCGATAGCCGTTGCCCCAGCAATGCCTGCCCGGCACGGCCCGAGCCGGCGGCGAGCACACCGCAGCAACCGGGCCCGGCGGCAAAGCCGGCGTTCCAGTTGGCCTGCAGCAGCGGCAGAAGCTGCGGCTGCTGTTGGTGAAAACGGCGCATAGCCTTCGTCGCGCCCGCCCTTGAGGCGGGCGCAGTCGTTTGGGACTCGATTCAGATCCTGAGAAGGACGGCCGCGGCCAGCAGGACCAGACACTCACCCGCCTGCTCGAGTGCTCCTGCCGCGTCGCCGGTCTGGCCGCCGATCTGGCGCAGGCTCAGCCAAGCCATGGCGACGCTCGTCAGGCTCAGCAGCAAAAGACAGAGAAGCGCGCCGCGCGCGCCAAATGCGACAAGCAATATGCACGCACCGATAAAGGCGGCCGCGGCGGCGCTCGCCGCCGGCGGCTTGCCGGCATCCGCCGAGAGCCCGTCGCTGCGCGCCGGGGGAACCCAGCAAAGGAAGGCCGGCAAGGCGGCGCGCCCCGATGCGTGCGCGGCAACCAGCGCCACGGCAACCGGGAGCGGTCCGGCGAGGCTTGCGAGCGCGCTCCAGCGCAGCATGAACGATGCCGCGAGTGCGCACGCGCCGTAGGTGCCGAGACGGCTGTCGCGCATGATGGCGAGCTTGTGCTCGCGGTCCTTGCCGCCGCCAAAACCGTCCGCGGTGTCGGCGAGCCCATCCTCATGCAGGGCGCCGGTGATCGCGACACCTGCCGCGAGCGCAAGCGCGGCCGCGGGCGACGGCGGCAGCCCGATCCGGTGGGCGAGCCAATAGACCACTGCGGCGATGGCGCCGATGAGCGCGCCGGCAACCGGCAGCGCCCAGCTGGCGCGCGCGACATCGCGACCCTCGATCGGCACGGAGGAGGCGAGCGGCAGCCGCGTGCAGAACGCAACGCAGATGGCGAGATCCGTACCGAAGCGGCGGAGCCATGCGGGCGGCGTCATTCCTTTGCCCTCGATTGCCGCGGTGAGATGCTCCACCATGGAGCAGCCAAGTCACGAGACTGCAATGGCCCCATTCGCTTCGCTTGCCGAGCTGCGGAAGAGCTGCCGCGACCTGCCGGCCGCAGACGAGGGCGCAGCGGGCAAGGTCGCCCGCCGCGACGCCCTGCTGACCAAGCCGCCGGGCAGCCTCGGACGCCTGGAGGATGCCGTCGCGTGGCTCGCCCGCTGGCAGGGGCGCGCGCCGCCGCGGCTCGACCGCGTCGAGGTGCTGGTGTTTGCCGGCAATCACGGCGTGACGGCGCAAGGCGTCTCGGCCTATCCGGCCGAAGTCACGGCGCAGATGGTGGCGAATTTCGCAGCCGGCGGCGCCGCCATCAATCAGCTTGCCCGTGTTGCGGGGGCGAGCCTGCGCGTCGTCCCGCTGGCGCTCGAGCGGCCGACCGCGGACTTCACCACGGCGCCTGCCCTGGACGAGGAGGCGTTCCTCGCCGCCGTCGCGACCGGGCACGACGCGGTGTCGCCCGAATGCGACCTCGTCTGCCTGGGCGAGATGGGGATCGGCAATACGACCGCCGCAGCTGCCGTCGCCGCAGCCCTGTTCGGAGGCGGCGGCGCGCGCTGGGCCGGGCGCGGCACCGGCATCGACGAGCACGGCCTTGGGCGCAAGCGCGCGGTGATCGATCAGGCGCTTGCGCGCCATGCCGATGCGCTCGGCGATCCGTTGGCAGTTGCGGCGGCGCTGGGCGGACGCGAGCTTGCCGCCATCCTGGGTGCGACGCTCGCCGCGCGCCGGCAGCGCATCCCTGTGCTGCTCGATGGATTTGTATCGACGGCAGCGGCGGCGCCGCTCGCGCGGCTCAAGGCGGATGCGCTTGCGCATGCGCTTGCCGGCCATGTCTCGGCCGAGGCCGGGCATCGCATGCTGCTCGACGAGCTTGCGCTCGCGCCGCTGCTCGATCTCGGAATGCGATTGGGCGAAGGCTCGGGCGCGGCGGTCGCCGTGCTGGTGCTGCGCGCCGCGCTCGCCTGTCACCTCGGCATGGCCACCTTCGAAGAGGCGCAGGTATCGGACAAGGCACCGTAGCCCCTGGCGACTGCGCCTCACATTGCCTTGATGCCCGCCGCCTTGATGATCGGCCACCATTTTTCGATCTCGGCCTTCTGGTGCGCGCCGAGGGCTTGCGGCGTCTGCCGCTCGGGCGGCACGATTTCCTGCCCCTGGTCGGCAAATCGCTGCCGCACGGCCGGGTCGGCCAGGGCGGACCGCACTGCCGAATTGAGCTTCAAGATGATCTCCCGGGGTGTTCCCTTCGGCGCCCAGAGCGAGTGCCAGAAGGAAGCATAGAGTCCCGGCACGCCGGTCTCCTCCATGGTCGGGACGTCGGGCGCGGCCCACCATCTTGTCTTCGCCATCATGGCATAGGCCTTGATCTGTCCGCTGCGCACCAGCGTGTAGGAGGCCGCCGCCATCCCCAGATTGAGATCAATGTGACCTGCGACCAGGTCCTGGTTGAGCGGGGCGGAGCCTCGGTAGGGAACAAACTGGAAGCGGGTAGCCGTCACGTTCTGAAAGTATGTCCCGGTGACATCGGATGCCGCGCCGACCCCGACGGTACCCGCGGTGGCCTTCCCCGGGCTCTGCTTGAGCCACGCGATCAATTCGCCGAGGTCTTTCGGTGGCAATGTCTTTCTCGCCACCATCCAGATCGGGGTGTCGGCCAGCAGCGCGATCGGCTCGAAATCCGCGAGCACGTCGTAAGGAAGGCTCATGGTCGCGCCGTTGACGACATGCGTGTTCCAATGGCCGATGCTGAGCGTGTAGCCATCCGGAACTGCGCGCGCGACCCTTCCTACGCCGATGCTTCCCGCCGCACCGGTCACATTCTCGATAATGACGGATTGTCCGAGTGAGCCTGACATGGGGTCCGCCAGAATGCGGGCAAGCGTGTCCGTCGGTCCGCCCGCCGGGAATGGCACGATGACCGTGATCGGCCGCGACGGATAGGCTTGCGCCAGCGCGTGTGCGCCGGAGAAGAGGATCGCGAACGCAATGGCAAGAAGCTTCTTCATGGCACACTCTCTGTTGCAGGCCCGGCCCACGGGTCAGGTGCGCACGGCTCACGCCGTGCCAGCATGTGCGATAGCATGGAAGAAGGTGCCGCTGACATTGCCGCGCCGGGAGCCGGACGCACCGAGCGGGCGGCCCTGCCCGTCGGCAAGATCGGAAAACGGCGCGTCGTTTCCGGGCGCCGTCAGCGTCGCATAGTGAAACTCATGACCGCGCACGGTGGCGCCGGCAGCGCCGATCGGGCCGTCGCAGAGAAGCCGCGCCTCGCGGTAGCCGAGATGGAGCCTGCGGTGCGCAAAGCTGGTCGCATGGCCAAGCAGCCCGGTCATGCCGTGGCGCGCACCGTCTGCATCCTCGAGGCCTTCGCCGAGCACAATGAAGCCGCCGCATTCCCCATGCACCGGGCGCGTTTGCGCAAAGCCCGCCAGCCCTGAGCGAAAGCGCGCGGCCCCGGCAAGCGCGCCCGCATGGAGCTCCGGATAGCCGCCGGGAAGCCAGCAGCAGTCGCAGCTCTCCGGCGGCGGCTCGTCGGCAAGCGGCGAGAAGGGGACGATCTCCGCGCCGGCCGCCCGCCAGCCCTCGACGATGTGGGGATAGACGAAGGTAAAGGCCGCATCGCGGGCGAGCGCAATGCGCCCCCCGGGCGGCCGCAGCGATGAAACCTTCCCCCCCGCGGCAGCGGTGACCGGCACAGCAGCGGCAATGACGGCATCGAGATCAATAAAGCGTTCCGCCGCCTGCGCCAGCGCGTCGAGGCGCCCCGCCAGATCGGCGTGCTCGCCCGCCTGCACGAGCCCGAGATGGCGCTCCGGCAAGGCCAGCTTCTCGTGGCGCGGCACGGCGCCCATGACTGGGATGCCCAGGGCGGCGACGACCTGCGCAACCAGCTCGCGATGGCGTTCGCTGCCGACGCGGTTGAGCACCACGCCCGCAATGCGCACGGCGGGATCGTGCGTGGCGAAGCCGCGCACCACGGCGGCGGCCGATTGCGACTGTCCGGAGACGTCGATGACAAGCAGGATCGGCAATGCAAACCGCGCCGCGAGATCAGCGGTCGCGCCGCGGCGGCCCGGCGCCCCCGCAACGCCGTCGAACAATCCCATCACGCCCTCGATGATGAGGACATCCGCCCCGCGCGCGGCTTCGCCCAACAGCGCATCGAGCAAGGCCGGCGGCATCGCCCAGCTGTCGAGATTGTAGCCGTTCGCCCCGGTGGCGGCGGCGTGAAACGCAAGATCGATATAGTCCGGCCCGGCCTTGGCCGCCCGCACCGCGGTTCCTCGGCGCGCCAGTGCGGCAAGCAGCGCAAGCGTCACGGTGGTCTTGCCCGCGCCCGAGCGCGGAGCGGACACGATGAGCCCACGCGCCGTCATCACCGCTGCCGATCCGCCGCGCCGGGCGCAAGGCCGCCCACGAGGCGGTCGCGCACGCCCACGATCTCGCCCACGACCACGATCGCGGGCGGCTCGAAGGCCTGCGCGCGCGCCTCCTGCGCGACGCGCGCCAGCGTAGAGACCAGGATGCGTTCTGCGCTGGTGGTCGCCGATGCAATGACCGCCGCCGGCGTCTGCGGGTCGCATCCCGCGCGCATCAAGGCCGCCGCGATCCGCTCGAGATTATGCATCACCATGTAGAGCACAATCGGTGCCCCGGCCCGCGCCAGCGGTCCCCAGTCGAAGGCGTCGTCCTCGGCGCCGTGGCCGGCTGCAAAAATGACGGCGCGGTTGATTTCGCGAATCGTGGCCGGGATCGAGGCGGCGGCGAGCGCGGCAAGTCCCGCCGTCACACCGGGAATGATGCGAAAGGGCACGCCGGCTGCGGCGAGCGCGATTGCCTCCTCGCCCCCGCGCCCGAACACGCAGGGGTCGCCGCCCTTGAGGCGCAACACGCGCGCTCCGCTCTTGGCAAGCTCGACGAGGCGCCGCGATATGTCGGTCTGCGTCGCCGACGGCCTGCCGCCGCGCTTGCCCGCAAACTCGAGCCGCGCCTGCGGTCCGGCAAGCGCCAGCACGCGTTTGTCGACCAGCGCATCGTGCACGATCGCGTCGGCTTGGGCGAGCCCGGCGCGCGCATAGAGAGTGAGCAGGCCGGGATCGCCCGGCCCCGCGCCGGCAAGCCAGACATGCCCGGGCGCGAGCACCGCATTTGCGTCGAGCAAGGGAGCGAGCGCGTCCCGATCATTCATCGCGGGACCGCCATCCTGGTAACGCGATCTGGCAGAAGCGCGATCGTGACGGGGCAAGTCCGACGCTCTATAGCAGCGCCATGAGTTCGCAGGAGCGTCCGCTTCGCCGCGGCTGGACCACCGGCGCCTGCGCCAGTGCCGCCGCCAAAGCCGCCTACGCCGCCCTGTTGACGGGGGAATTTCCGGACCCCGTCGAAGTGACGCTGCCGCGCGGCCGGCGCGCTTCCTTCGCGCTTGCCGTCACCCGCCGGGGCGAAGGATTCGCCAGCGCCGGGGTGGTCAAGGACGCCGGCGACGATCCCGACGTCACCCATGGCGCGCTGGTGGTTGTGACGGTGCGCGCCGCCGCCGGCGGCAGCGGCCTCAAGTTTCGCGCCGGCGAAGGCGTCGGCACCGTCACGCGCGCGGGCCTCGCGATTGCGCCAGGCGAGCCCGCGATCAACCCGATGCCGCGCCGCATGATCCGAGACGCAATAGCCGAAGTGGCTTCGGCTGAACATGCGAGCGCAGACCTCGAAGTCGAGATCGCAATCCCGGGAGGAGAAGCGCTCGCCGGCAAGACGCTCAATGGAAGGCTCGGCATTGTGGGCGGCCTCTCGATTCTGGGCACGACCGGCATTGTGGTGCCCTATTCCTGCTCGGCTTGGATTGCCTCGATCCACGGCGGGATCGATGTGGCGCGCGCCGCCGGCCACGCTCACATCGCGGGCGCGACCGGGGCCAACTCGGAAGCGGCGGTCCGCGAGCTTCACGACCTGCCCGAAACCGCGCTCATCGACATGGGCGACTTCGTCGGCGGCATGCTGAAATACCTGCGCGCGCACCCGGTGCCCAAGGTGACCCTGGCCGGAGGCGTCGCCAAGATGACCAAGCTCGCGCAGGGACTGCTCGACCTGCATTCCAGGCGCGGCGCGGTTGATCTCGCAACGCTGGCCACGTTTGCGCGCAAGGCCGGCGCATCGGTGCAGCTGTCGGAGCGCATTGCGGCATCGAACACGGCGGCGGAAGCCTTCGCCTGTGCCGCTGCCGAGGGAGTAGCGGTCGCTGACGAAGTCGCGCGCGCCGCGCAGCGCACGGCGGCGCGTGTCGTTGCAGGCTGCGGCATCGCTATCGAGATTGCAGTATTCGATCGCGACGGCGCGCTGATGGGACGCGCCCCGTTCGCATCGGCTCATGACCCGCCTCCTTCGCGAAAGCGGCGGCGATAGGAGGGGTCATAGAGCGCGCTCTCGCGAAAATCTTCGGCGGCAAGGGCGCGGCCGACCAGCACCAGCGCGGTGCGCTCGACCGGCGCTGCTGCAACCTGCGCACCGATGCTGCGCAAGGTGCCGCGCAGGATGCGCTCATCCGGCCAGCTGGCGTGCACCACGACGGCAGCCGGGCAATCTGCGCCGTAGAATGGAATGAGCTCACTCGCGATCGTCTCGATTGAGGCGATGGCGAGGTGAACGGCGAGGGTCGCCTGCGTGGTCGCGAAGGAGGCGAGCCGTTCGCTTTCCGGCATGCGCGAAGCGCGCCCCGGCATGCGGGTGAGCACCACGCTTTGCGCCAGCTCCGGCACGGTAAGCTCGCAGCCGAGCGCCGCGGCCGCAGCCGCAAAGGCGGGAACGCCAGGTGTCAAAGTGTACGGGATCGCGCATTTTTTGAGCCGGCGCAGCTGCTCGGCGAGCGCGCTGTAGACCGAAAGATCGCCGGAATGAAGCCGCGCCACATCGAGGCCGGCGGCGTGCGCCGCCACGAACTCCGCCTCGATCTGGTCGAGCGTCATGGGCGCGGTGTCGATGACGCGCGCTGCCGCCGGACAGTGAGACAGCAGCTCGCGCGAGACGATCGAGCCGGCGTAGAGGCATACCGGACAGCGGGAAAGAAGATCGCGGCCGCGCACCGTGATGAGATCCGCCGCGCCGGGTCCCGCGCCGATGAAATGCACGGTCATGCCGCGCTCCCCGCAAGCTGCGGTGACTGCGCAAGCGCGCAGGTTGCACCCCCAACCGCCACGCGCTGCGCAATGAGCCGCGCGGCGGGACCTGCGGCGGCTAGCGCGGCAGCTTCAGCCAGCGAGGGCACGCCGGTGCGCAGGAGAACGCGCTGCGACTTGGTCGCGGTGCGCTCGCCCGCATCTTCGAGCGCGCGCTGCTCCACGAGGACCATGGGCAGGCCCAGCGCCGAGGCTGCGCCCTGGATGCCGGGCTCCGTGCCTTTCGCGCTCGAAGTGGCGATCAAGGTGAGCGCCCCGGCCGCTAACCCGCACCGCTCAAGCGCCGCCGCGATGGCGGCGCCTATCTCTGCCGCCGCGGTACCCTTGCGGCATCCTACGCCCGCAACAATCACGGCTTCACCCACCGCCACTGGATGATCGGCAGCGCGGGACGCCAGCCCCTCTCGCGCCCCATCGGCTGCGCACGCGAAAGCCCGATGCGGACGAGCTCGCCGCCGAGCAGCGCATGGCGCTCAAGCAGCAGCGCTTCCGTCGCAAGCGTCACTGCGTTGACGACAAGGCGGCCTCGCGCAGGCAGCACCGCCGCCGCCTTGTCGAGGACCCCCGGATCGCTCGCGCCGCCGCCGACAAAGATTGCGTCCGGCACGGGCAGCGTTTCGAGTACGTCCGGTGCTGCGCCTTCCACCACATGGAGCGCGGGCACGCCCAGGGTCGCCGCGTTGCGCTGGATACGCGCCGCGCGCCGCGCCTCTCGCTCGATCGCAATCGCGCGCAGCGACGCATCCGCCAGCATCCATTCGATTGCGACCGAGCCCGCGCCCGCGCCGACATCCCAGAGGAGCTCGCCACGGCGCGGCGCGAGCGAGGATAGCGTGATGGCGCGGACCTCGCGCTTGGTGATCTGCCCGTCGTGCTCGAACAGATCATCGTCCAGGCCTGCGGCGCGCGCGATGACGCGAGCCCCGGGAGCGGCCCGCACCTCAATCGCCACCACGTTGAGGTCATCGATGGCGGAGAGATCGAATTGTGCGACGGTCGCCGTGCGCACGCGCTCGCGCGGACCACCGAGTGCCTCCAGCACCGTCAAGCGCGACGGCCCGAAGCCGCTCCCGGCGAGCAGGCGTGCAAGCGCGGCCGGCCCCTCGCCGTCGGAAGTGAGCGCCAGCACGCGGGCGCCGGGCTGCAGGTGCGGGCGCACGAGATCGAGGGTACGGCCGTGCAGGGACAGCAGCGCCGTTTCCGGCAGCGCCCAGCCGAGCCTCGCGGCGGCAAGACTGAATGAGGACGGCGCAGGCATCACCTCCATCTCGCCGGGATCGATGTGGCCTGCCAGCACCGAGCCCACGCCGTAGCAATATGGATCTCCCGAGGCGAGCACGCAGATGCGGCGTCCCCGCTGCGCCAGCACCTCCTCGACCGCGCGCTCGAAGGGGCTCGGCCAGCATCTTGCCGCGCCGCGGATGAGGGGCGCCGCCAATGCGATATGACGCTTGCCGCCGAACACGATCTCGGCGGACGCGACCTGCTCCCTGGCCGCCTCGCTCAGACCCGCCACGCCGTCCTCGCCGATCCCGATGATGGACAGCCAGCGACGCGATGCGGCAGTCTCGCGGGCAACCGGTTCAGCACGCGCCATGCGACGCATCCTCATTCTCGGCGGCACGGCGGAGGCGCGGGCGCTCGCGGCGCGGCTCGCCCCGCGCGCAGATCTTGCCGTGACACTCTCGCTCGCCGGGCGCACCGCCTCGCCCGCCCCGCAGCCGGTCCCAGTGCGCAGCGGAGGCTTCGGCGGTCCCGAGGGCCTTGCCGATTACCTCACCAGCGCGCGCATCGACGCCCTGATCGACGCCACGCATCCTTATGCGGCGGCGATCTCGGCCAATGCCGTGCGTGCCGCGCAACGCGCGGGCGTTGCGTTCCTCGCCCTGCACCGGCCGCCGTGGCAGCCCATCGCCGGTGATCAATGGATCGAGGTCGCCGATGCCGCCAGCGCGGTGGCCGCGCTCGGGAACGCGCCGCGCCGGGTTTTCGTGGCGCTCGGCCGCAACGAGCTCGCGCCATTCGTGCAGGCGCCGCAGCACCATTATCTTATTCGCAGCGTCGACCCCGTCGATCCGCCGCTGGGCGTGCCGCATGCCGCCTATATCACCGGCCGCGGCCCATTCGAGGAGGCCGATGAACGCGCGCTGATGGTGCGATGGCGCATCGAGCTTGTCGTCTCCAAGAACAGCGGCGGGGAAGCAAGCTACGGCAAGATCGCGGCGGCACGCGCGCTCGGCCTGCCCGTGATCATGCTGCGCAGGCCCGCGCCGCCACGCGCACCCAGCGTCGCGACGATAGACCACGTTCTGGCATGGCTCGATCATGCCGAAACCTTCTCGACCACGCGCGGCGTATAGACGAGAGGAGCCCGGCCGGGGCGTGCGATGGTTCGCGTGTGCGACGAGCCCACGATGACGAGGGTTGCCATGTCGGCACCCGTCGGCTCGGCCGCGTCGAGCCGCTTGACGGCAACGCTCTCGTCCGACCGGCCGACCGCGCGGCCAAACACCACCGGCGTATCTGCCGGCAGGGAGCGGCGCAGCGCGTCAAGCGCGGCGCCGAGCTGCCACGGCCGCTTGCGCGAGATCGGGTTGTAGAGCGCGATCATAAATCCCACGCCCGCCGCGGCGGCAAGCCGCTGCTCGATCAGCTCCCATGGCTTGAGGTTGTCGGAGAGCGAGATCGCGCAGAAATCGCCGCCCAGCGGCGCGCCTACGCGCGCAGCAACCGCGAGCATGGCGCTCACCCCCGGGATGATCGTCACCTCGACCTGGCGAAAGCTTTCCGGTCCCGCCTCGATCTGCTCGCAGACCGCATTCGCGATGGCAAACACGCCGGGATCGCCGCCGGTGACGATCGCAACCTGTCGCCCCGCGGCGGCCGCACGCAGCGATGCTTCCGCGCGCGCGGCTTCCTCGCGATTGTCGGAAGCGTGGCGCGCCTGCCCAAGCTGCGTCGGGACGCGCTCGAGGTAGCCGGCGTAGCCGTAGAGCACCTCGGCGCGCGCCAGCGCGGCTTCGGCCTCCGGCGTGCGCCAGCGCGCATCGCCGGGACCAAGCCCCACCACGGAGAGATGTCCGCTCACGCGCGATCCTCCCAGCCCGGCACCAGAACCACGGCAAGATAGGGCGCCTGCGCATCCGTGCAGGCGGCGAGCGCCATGGAACGCGCATTCGCCATGGTGCCGCGCTCCACGTAGATCGCGCGCTCGAGCCGTCCGGTGCGCTCGAGCGCGCGCCGCACCTTCGGCAGATGGCGCCCGAGCTTCACGACCACGGCACCGTCCGCATCGGCGAGACGGCGCTGCAGCTCGGACTCGGAAAGCGTCGCCGGCAGCACCGTGAACACGTCGTTGCCCTGCGCCATCGGCGCGCCGACCGCCGACCAGCAGCCGGACATGCCGGTCACGCCTGCAATCACGTCGGTGGGATAGCGCGGCGCGAGCCGGACGTGCAGATGCATATAGGAGCCGTAGAACAGCGGATCGCCTTCGCAGATGACGGCGACGTTGCGGCCGGCGTCGAGGTGCGCCGCCACCGCGCGCGCCGAAGCGTCGTAGAAGCTGCGCATGGTGTCGCAATAGGCGGGCGTGCTCCTCGGAAGCTCGGTGGTGACGGGATAGTGCAGCGCGATCTCCGCAACGCCGGGGCGAAGGTGCGCCGCAACGATGGCGCGCGCATTGCTGGCATTGCCGGCCTTGGCGAAATGCGCAACCACCTGCGCCTCTTCCAGTGTGCGCACCGCCTTGAGCGTCAGGAGCTCGGGATCGCCGGGACCGACGCCCACGCCGATGAGCCTCGCCACGGCGCTCACAGGCCTCGCCTCGCCAGCGCGTTGATGGCGGCCGCCGTCATGGCGCTTCCCCCGATCCGGCCGCGCACAATGAGAAACGGCACCCCGTGCGCGTCGGCCGCAAGCGCTTCCTTCGCCTCCGCCGCGCCGACGAAGCCGACGGGGATGCCGAGGATGGCGGCCGGCCTCGCGGCGCCGGCGTGAAGGAGATCGAGAAGATGAAAGAGAGCGGTCGGCGCGTTGCCGATGGCGATCACGGCGCCCGCAAGCTTGTCTCCCCACAGCTCGATGGCTGCGGCGGAGCGGGTGGTCCCGAGCTTTTGCGCGAGGGCCGGCACGCGTGGATCGCGCAACGTGCACACCACCTCGTTGCGCGCCGGCAGCCGCGCCCGCGTAATGCCGTGCGCCACCATCTCGGAATCGCAGAGGATCGGCGCGCCGCGGGAAAGCGCGTCGCGCGCGGCATCCACGAGACCTGCGCCAAAGACGATGGCATCGGCGGCGGCCACCATGCCGCAGGCATGAATCATCCGCACCGCGATTTCGGCCTCATCGGCGGTGAAGCGCGAGAGATCGGCTTCCGCGCGAATGATCGCAAACGAGCGCTCCGTGATCGCGAGGCCGTCGCGCAAGTAGCCGGGCAGCGCGTGCGTATCCGTCATCGCGCGGGGCCCCCCTCACCCGCTCGCTTCGCTCGCGACCTCTCCTCGATGGGGAGAGGTGGACGGAGCGTGCGGCAGACGCGATTACCTCTCCCCGGTGGGGAGAGGTCGGCGCCGAAGGCGCCGGGTGAGGGGTGGACCGGCCTCATATGGGACGGCTCGCGAGGCGGACAGCCTCGGTGACAATGTCGCACTCGGCAACATGCCGGCTCGGGAGCGCGCGCGAGTCGCCGTGCTCGATGATCCCGCAGCCTTGTTGCGTGCCGACCAAGGTCAGCGCGGCCGGCGCGGGATGGGCGCAGCCCTTGGCGCAGCCGGAGACGTGGATGATATCGCGAGACGGCGGCAGCCGGGGCGCGATCTCCGCTGCGAGCGCGCGTGTCGCCAGCAATCCCGACGCGCAGGCCGGCTTGCCGGGGCAGGCGACGACGCGGCGGCGCGGGTCGTCCGGGCGCACAATAAAACCCTGATGCTCAAGGCTTGCAGTGACAGCCTCGGCGTGCTCGCGCGCAATGCCGACGAGGAGAAGCGAGCGATCGGGCGCAGGCCGCACCGCGCGCGCTCCATAAGCACCGGCGATGCGAGCGAGCCGCAAGAGCGCATCCGCATGGGCGTGGCCGAAGGCGAGCGCGATACCGAGCGCCAGCGAGCCGTCCCGCAGCGCATGGCGGCCGATCATCTCTACCGGCGCGCGCGCCGGCAGGGCACCCGCGCGCTCCATGCCATCGACCGCCGCATGGAAGGGCTCGCTTCCCTTGCTGCGCAGAACATCGGCGGCGCGGGCACCGGCACCATGAGCAGCAATCACGCCGAGCAGCCCCACCGCCGCATCGGCCGCCGACCGCGGCGGGATCGATCCAAGCGGCGTTGCGGAGGCGGCGTCGCCGGCGATTGAGACGTGCAGGCGCGGTGCCTGCACCGGTCCCATGGCGCGCAGCCGCACATCCGCGGAAAGCGCGTCGAGATGAAGGGTGCCTCCGCCATCGAGCACAACGCAGACCTTGGGCGCCAGCACAAGCTGTGCCGCCGCCACCGCGTGCCGTACCGCAGCCGCAAGGCCGGTGCTGTCGACGCGCACATCGGGATCCTGTGCGAGCGGATCAACGATGACGCTCGGGCCGTCCGCAGCCGCAATGTCGAGCGCGGCCACGGCGCGCGCAAATGCCGGCGCCGAGCGCATGCTCAGTCCCCGCACCTGCAGGCTGCCGCGCGCGCTGATCTCCATGGTGCCGTTGCCGTGCGCCCGCGCGGCCGCGCACAGCGCAATGAAGGCACCGAGAGAGATGCCGTCAGCCGCGGTAAAGCGCACCAGCAGGCCGTCGCCGGTCGCCATGGGCGCGCTCAGGCCCGGACAGGCGCCGCGGCGATGGGGCGCGTTCATTGCACCACCTGCGCGGCGAAAGCCGCAAGATCGATGCCGACATCGTTGCGGCACGGGTGCCACAGCCCGTTGCGCAGCACAGCTTCGAGCCGCTCGGCGATGACGCGCGCTGCAGAGCGATTCTCGCGCAACAGAAAGTCACGTACCTCGGGATCGCCGACATAGGCCGCATGCACGAGATCGAGCAGCGTGCCCGGCACCTGCCCCGTCGTCTCGGCAAAGGCAACCAGACGATCCACGGTCTCGGCAAGCTCGGCGGCGCCGCGGGCGCCATGGCGCATGAGGCCGGCGATGAAGCGCGGATTGACTGCGCGGGCGCGTACAATGCGGGAAAGCGCCGCGGGGAGCGCACGCGCGCGCGGGCGCTGCGGATCGGTGACGTCCAGCATGATGAGATCGGGAGCGCGGCCGAGCATGGCGGCCGCGGCGGCAAAACCGCCGACGAAAGCCGCGTCCTCCGCGCCCTCCAGGAGATCGCGGCCGGGGTCATCGCCGGGATGCACGAGCAGGTCCGCCTCGCCGACACGCGCGGCAAACGCGCCGGGCGCGGATCTGCCGCCGCCGTCGGCGCCGCCGTAAGCATGCGATGCGGATGCAAGATAGGCGGTGCCGAGCGCATCGCGATCGCTCTCGCGTCCGAGCATGTCGTCAACGCCGGCACCGTAGGCTCCAGGCGCCACGCCGAAAACGCGCGCGAGCGCCAGCGCATCATCAGAGTCCGACAATCGCCGCGCGGCGGCGAGCGGATTGTCCTCGTCATTTTCCTCGCGCGCCGCGACGGTGCGGACCGCGGCATCGATGAGCGCGATCTGCGCAGGAAAGAGATCGCGGAACAGCCCGGAGACGCGCCAGGTGACATCGACGCGCGCACGCCCGACCGCTGCGATCGGCAGCACCTCGATGCCGGTGACCCGGCCGGTGGCATGATCCCAGGTGGGACGGCATCCCATGAGGATGAGCCCCTGCGCGATCTCCTCCCCGCCGGTGCGGAGCGTCGCGCTGCCCCAAAGGTCGATCACCAGCGCGCGCGGCATCTCGCCGTGGGTCTGGAGATAGGTGCGGATCACCTCGTCGGCGGCAAGCCTCCCGAGCTCCACCGCGGTCGGCGTCGGCAGCATGCGCGGATCGGCGGTAAAGAGGTTGCGGCCGGTCGGCAGCACATCGCGACGCCCGCGAACCGGCGAGCCGGCGGGGCCGGGCGGCACCCGGCGGCCATCGAGCGCGCCGAGGAGAGCAGCGCGCTCCGCGGCCGCGCTCATGACCCGGATTGCGTCCTCGCCATCGGTAGGGGCGGGTTTAAGGGGCACCCCAAAAACGCAAAGCGTTTTTGGGGACCCCGGTCCCGCCCCTACAGCGGCATGCACGTTGGTGCGCCCATACACATGCAGGCCGTCCTTGACGGCGAGGTCTTTGAGGTCGCAGAGCCAGGCGTCGATGCGGCGCAGCGCATCATCCATATTGTCATTCCCGGGCGCCGCGCAGCGGCGAACCGGGAATCCAGTAACCCTCGGCCGGTGATTACTGGATTCCGGGTGCTCGGCCCTTTGGGCCTCGCCCCGGAATGACAGCCCGGCCTCGCGCGCTATGCCGCTTCGCTGCGCGGTGTCGACGATGAGACGCGCCAGCCGGTCGCGGCGCCTGCGGTCGAGACCATCGGCCTGCGCGAACTCGTCGACCAGTTGCTCGAGCTCGCGTGCCTCGCCGGAAAGCCCGCCGGCTGTAAGCGGCGGCGGCAGATGGCCGATGGTCACGGCGGCAATGCGGCGCTTGGCGGCCGCCGCCTCACCCGGATTGCTGACGATGAAGGGATAGATGACGGGGAGCGCCCCGGTGAGGATTTCGGGGAAGCACGAGGATGTCAGCGCCACCGCCTTGCCCGGCAGCCATTCGAGCGTGCCGTGCGCTCCCATGTGAAGGAGCGCGTGGACGCCGGCGGCGTGGCGGAGCCAAAGGCCGAAGGCGAGGAGCGCGTGGCGGGGCGGCAGCGTGAGATCGTGATAGTCGGCGCGGCGATCGCTCGATCGGCCGCGGTCGGGGGGAAGCGCAACCAGGATGCGGCCGAACGCGCGCGCACGGAAACGAAAGGCGCCGTCGCGCAGGTCGGGATCGGCGGCGGCCTCGCCCCAGGCCGCGTTCACCCGCGCCACAGCATCGCCCGGAAGGTCGGCGAGCAGCCGCGCATAGGCGTCGAGCGAGAGCGCCGCCTCACTCGTTCCCGCATCGAGCGCATCGATGAGCGCGCGCGAGGTCTGCGGTACGGCGCTCACGTCGTAGCCGGCATCGCGCAGATCGGCGAGCAGCGCGAGCACGCTTGCGGGTACATCGAGCCCGACGGCGTAGCCCTCGCGCCCCGGCGCACCCGCATAATGCGGCATGAGGACTGCGATGCGCCGCTCGCCTCGCGGCGTCGCACGCAGGCGCGCCAGCGCAGCGACGCGCTCCGCGACCATTGCGATGCGTTCGCTCTCCGGGCGATTGGCGAGCGTAGTGAAGGCGAGCCCGTCCTGCGGAGAAAGCGCCTCCTTGAACGCCACCGCGCCCGCGAGCACCCGGCCGTCAAGCTCGGGCAGCACGACGTGCATGGCAAGATCGGCGGCGCCGAGGCCGCGCGGGCTCTCCTGCCAGGCCGCGCGCCGCGTCGTCGCCAGCACCACCTGGATCACCGGCACGTCCGGTTCATCGAGCAGCGTTGCCTCACCCGGCTCGCCGCCGATCGCAAACGCGGTGGTCGTTATCACCACGGTCGGGGAGAGCCGCGCAAGCGCCGCGCGGATGAACTGCGCGCTGCCGGCCTCCTTGAAATTGGTGACGACGAGAGGAGCGGGAGTGAGCCCGCGCGCGGCGAGCGCCGCGCACAGGGCATCGATCGCGGCGGTATCAGCGGCAAGCAGCAGCGCGCGATAAAAGATGATGGCGACGACGGGAGGCGGTCTCGGTTCTTCACCTCTCCCCGCAGGGGAGAGGTCGCGAGCGTAGCGAGCGGGTGAGGGGGGCTGTGACGATCCGACCGCGAGAACCGGGACCCCCTCACCCGGCGCCTGCGGCGCCGACGTCTCCCCGCTGGGGAGAGGTGATCCGAGTGTCACTGCGGCGATGAGCGCGTCGACAGAGACGGCGCCGCGGCCGGGCAGATAGCCGGCCATGCGCGGCACCGGACGCGGCTCCGGGGCATCCACGTCTGCGCCGGCATGGCGCGCCAGCCGTCGCAGCAGCGCGCGCACGTTTTCGCATCCGCCCTCGCGGAAATAGCGCAGCAGCGCGTCGAGCTCGCACGGGGGCAGGGTCGAGCCCTCGGCGAGCCGCGCATCGTCGCGGTCTTCGCCGGGGAGGAGCGCCAGCGCGATGGCTCGCTCGCGCGCGAGCGCAGCGAGCCGCTCGACGCCGTAGCGCCACCAGTCGAGCCCACCGAGAAGGCGGACCACGATCACCTTGGCGTGCGCCGCGACGCCGTCGATCCAGAGATCGACCGACATGGGATGGCGCAGGTCGCGCAGATGCGCGAGCCGCACGCTCGGCAGAACGTCGCGCTCCATCGCCCAGGCTGCGGCCATTGCCGAGAGATCGCTGTCGGCGAACGACAGGACGACGATGTCTCCCGGCGGCTGGCGCAGGTCCACCGGCTCGACAATCTCGTCGAGCGTCGTGGAGGTTGTCGCCAGCAGATGCATCGCTAGACCATCGATCCCATGCACGTTGTCATTCCGGGCGAGCCACGAAGTGGCGAGACCCGGAATGACGGCATCTTGTGATTCGAACCATCACTACCCCTGCAGCAGGCGCCCGACGGCGTCGCGGTCGAGACCCTTGAGCCCGATCACCACCAGGCGACCCTCGCGCGGATCGCCGGCATTCCAGGCGCGATCGTACTGATGCGTCACCCGCCCTCCGACCGCCTGCACGAGCAACCGCATGGGCTTGCCCGCGACCGGGACATAGCCTTTCACCCGGAACACATTGTGGGTCTCGGCCACCGCGCGAACGCGCGCCGCAAGCTCGGCGGGATCGGCGATGTCGCCAAGCTGCACGACGAAGCTGTCGAAATCGTCATGGTCGTGCTCGGTTTCCGCATCGTGCCGGGTGCGGCGATTTTCGATGTCGTCCTCGGTGCCCACGCCGAGCCCGAGGAGGGCGGCCGGATCCACCCGCCCTTCGCTCACCGCGACGATTTTCACGGTGCGCGGCAGCGCGGCTGCGACCTTGCCCATGGCGCGATCGGCGCCTGCGCCATCGATGAGGTCGCGCTTGTTGAGCACCACGAGGTCGGCGCACGCCACCTGGTCCTCGAACACTTCCTCGACGGGATCGTCGTGCTCGAGCGAGCGATCGGCCGCGCGCTGGCTCGCAAGCGCCGCGAGGTCGGCGGCGACGCGCCCGGCGGCGAGCGCGGCGCCATCCACCACCGCCACCACGCCGTCGACCGTGACGCGGCTCTTGATCGCAGGCCAATGGAAGGCCTGCACCAGCGGCTTGGGCAATGCGAGGCCGGACGTCTCGATGACGATGTGCTCGACCGCCGGCTGCCGCGACAGGATGGTGTCGAGCGCAGGCACGAACTCGTCGGCGACCGTGCAGCAGAGGCAGCCGTTGGCAAGCTCGACGATGTTCTCTTCCGGGCAGGCGGCGTCCCCGCAGCCCTTGAGGATCTCGCCGTCGATCCCGACATCGCCGAACTCGTTGACGATGACCGCCAGCCGCCGCCCCGCGACATTCGCGAGCACGTGGCGGATGAGCGTGGTCTTGCCCGCGCCGAGGAACCCGGTAACGATGGTGCAGGGCACGCGCGCGAGCGAGGAGCTCATCCGATCGTCTCCTGAAAATTCTCCTGGAAGTCCTTTTCCACGAAGCCCAGCGGCGGCACCCGCGCGATCAGCCCGCGCTTGAGCGGCTCGGGCCGCCCGCGCCAGGGCATCAGGCCGTCGCCGGCACCCGCGAGCAGGCGGGCGCCTTCGATGAGCGCCTGCGCGCAGCCGATGTCGAGCCCGCCGAAGATGTAGGTCCATGAGCCGTTGGCGCGGATTGCGGCGCTCGGCCCGCGCGTGCAGTTCGCGAGGCAGCGCACTTCGCGCACGCAGACGCCGCTGCCTTGCGCCGCCGCCGCGGTGGCCGCGGCGAGGAGGGCGCCGGGACGCGGATCGGCCTGCGGCTCCTCGGCGCGCCGGCATGTGATGCAGACATAGATGGTGGCCGCATCACCTTGCGCGGCGCCGCCTGCGACGTTCGTGCGATCGATGCCGGTCACCCCGTGCCGCTCCGCTGAGTCAAAATACATGCCGGGTGCGGCAGATCTGCTCGACCGGCGCCGAGGCACCCCGCCCGGCCCGCGACCGAATCGACGGCAGGTCTCCTGGCTCGCGGGTCGCCGCCCGTCACCGCCTTCCCGGGTCGCTTGCCCAGTGGCTCTGTGGCACAGGCTCGCCGCTTACAGTTGCGGGGGCAGCTGCGGAATTGGAACCTTCGTCCCGCACCGCATTCCCTGTTCGCTCTTGCGCGAGAGACCGTCGATGCGGCGAGTTAACGGGCACCATCCGCCGCTGTCAATGCGCCTTGCCCGGCAGTTCATCCCTTGAGCTGGCGGAATGATTCCGCTCAGCGGGCCGGAATGAATTTGTTTGGTCAAAACAAACGTTATGAGAGCATCTTAAGGTAATACAACCAATACGCGCGGCGTTGCCGGCGCCCGGGAAAGCCGGTGACGATGGTGCAGAGCACGCGCACGAGCGTTGTGTTCTTCCTGGTGTCTCCGGCTCCCTTGCGGCAGGTCAGCCTCGACGGCAGGTCTCCTGGCTCGCGGGTCGCCGCCCGTCGCCGCCTGAAGTATGATCGGTTTGCCGACGAATAGG
>Ga0306918_10000197_pt1 | contig 25673 bp, 24 predicted proteins | sample tim00Cox0000000H_FD_203315 | JGI IMG/M metagenome (GOLD analysis project Ga0306918, IMG submission 203315) | Lab enrichment of tropical soil microbial communities from Luquillo Experimental Forest, Puerto Rico - timezero.00C.oxic.00.000.00H (v2)... | ecosystem: Environmental > Terrestrial >... | reverse complement strand
CGCCATTAACGAATACCTGCTTTCGGAACCGGGCGCGTCGTGCCATGATATTAGGTCGGACCATGGCTGCAAACGCAGCCCGCGAAAAAGTCGTTCGCGATGGAATAACTCCGCCGGGTCGCCTGGTTCTCTTGCGGCTGCGGAAGTCGGGGCCATCTGTACCGTTGTGCGTGTGGGGTGAGATGAGTGGGAGTGTGAAGTCCGGCCTGTTCGGTGCGCCCAAGCACGTTGCGGCGGCGCGCGGTCTGGCCGAATTCCAGTTCGGTCGGCCGGTGATCATGAGATCCGGCGATGAGCAGATCGCGGTGCTGCCGGTCGACGGCATGCCCGACGAATCGCTTGCCGCGTTTCGGCTGTTGTGTGCGCCGAAACGTCCCTGTCTCCTGGTCACTGCACGGCGCGCTCGTGCGCTCGGGCTCAACGGAAATGCGCCCGCCGGCTTGGCGATCGACGATCTCGACAACGCCGCCGACATCTTCTCGCTTGCCGCGGATGCGCAACTCACGCGGCCACTCGATGTGATTGCGCCGAGCCCGATCGCCAGCGCCGCCTTCGAACTCGCCAAACTCGCGCAACGACTGCCCGCTTTGTTGGCGTGCGCGATCGCGCCGGATGCGGTGCAGGCGTGCGATCCGCCCCTCATCGTGGTGGACGCGGAGGCGATCGCACCGTTCCGTCAAGCCGCAATCGAATCGCTCACCGTGGCATCGGACGCGAGCATCCCGCTCAACGGTGGGCTTGCGGCCCGCTTTGTCGTGTTCCGGGACGGCATCGGCGGCACCCCGATCGCGGTCATCGTCGGCAAGCCGGATTTCGCGCGGCCGGTTCCGCTGCGATTGCACTCGGCTTGCCTGACCGGCGACGTATTCGGCTCGCGGCGCTGCGATTGCGGCGATCAGCTTCGATTAGCGATTGCCGAACTCGAGCACCACGGCGGCGGCATCATTCTTTATCTGGAGCAGGAAGGCCGCGGGCTTGGTCTCGCCAACAAAATGCGCGCCTATCGGCTGCAAGACACCGGCCTCGATACCCTCGATGCCAATACGGTCCTGGGATTCAACGACGACGAACGCGATTACGGCGTCGCTGTACGCATGCTGCAGATGCTGGGCTGCACGCGGGTGCGGCTGCTGACCAACAACCCGGCCAAGCTCGACGGGCTCGCCCATGCCGGTATCGAGGTGTCGGGACGAATGCCGCTGCACGGTCCGATCAATTCGGACAACCGGCGCTATCTGACGGCCAAGGCAACGCGCGCCGGTCATCAGCTCGATCACGTCCTCGGCGCGGCTGGCGCGGCCGCGCTCGGCCCACAAAGCTCGCGCGAGCCTTGACCAGCGCGGGCGTCCGCTCGCTGGGAGAGCTCACCTTTATCGAGGTGTCCCAGCGCCTGCAGCAGACCTCGATTCTCTGCCTGCCGCTCGGGGCGATCGAGCAGCACGGCGCGCATTTGCCGCTCAACACCGACGTCATTATCGCCGAAGCGTTCTCGCGCCGCATCGTCGCGCGCTGGGGCGACAGGTTCGACATGTGGCAGCTGCCGAGCATCGCGCTCGGGCTCTCGCGCGAGCACGATTGGGCGCCCGGCACGCTCTCGCTCTCTCTCCAAAACTTTGTCGCCCTGTTGCGCAACGTTGGGGGAGAAATCGTGCGCGCGCTGCCGGCACGCAATCTCGTCATCGTCAATGGTCACGGCGGTAACCGCGGGGTGCTGGAGAACCTCATGCACGAGTTGGCCGGCGATTTCGAGCTTAATGCCTGCGCGATCCATCCATTCGATCTCGCGGGCGGCGACGTTGAGGCGAATGGCCTCGACGTGCACGGTGGCAAGAGCGAGACCTCGGTGATGTTGGTGCTGGCGCCCGATCTGGTGCGGCGAGCGATGCTCGAACCGAACGCCGGGCCGCCCGACCGGGAAAAAGCGGCGGGCCTGATCTTCGATCGCGGGGCGAGCTTTCCCTGGCGCAGCGACGATGCGCGGCTTGCGGCAAACGGGGTGATCGGCGACGCACAAGCGGCGACGCCCGAGTTCGGAGAGGCAATCATCGAGCGCGCCGTCGAGCGATCGCGCGGCGTGCTCGAACGCCTGTTGGAGAACCAGCGCGTGCTAAGGGCGCGGCGTTAGCCGCTCGCGCCGGGCGAGCACGGCGGCCGGCGCGCCGGCAAGGGCGGCCAGCACGCACAAATAAGCGTAGCGGAAATCGGCGGCGACGCCGAGCAGCGAGAAGCTCAGAAGGTAGACGGTCGCCGTGCTTGTTGTCGCGAATGCGAAGGTGCCCGCCGGCGTCGACCGGGCCGGCCAAGCGAAAGCACCGACCGCGGCCGCGAGAATGAGCCATAGCCCGGGACGAAACAACAGGGTCGGCTGCAGCGCATCGTGCAACGCGACGAGAGGCGTGAAGGCGCGCCGGTGGCCATAGGGCGACGCGGGATCGAGCCAATCCCAGACCGGCAGAACCAGGTTCGAGCGGGCGAGAAACTGCCGGCTGAACGTCGCGCGATGGCGCAGATAAGCGAGCGGATGCGTGGTGAGGGCGTGCCACCAGGCGGCAACGAGACGACCGGTCCCGAAGATCACGTCGTCAGGGCGCTCGAGCCGCTGCATCACGAACGGACAGGGGGGCACGTGCCAGTACGAGTCCCAGCGCACCGGGTCGTAGCACGGGCCCGCGAGCATGGCGGTTTGCTCCGGGCTCCACACCACGGGGAACTGGTTTTCGCCGGTGAACCGGGTGATGCCGCCGAGGTCGAACACCAGAATCGCATGCAGCGGATTTTGCCGCTTGGCCCCGAGCAGGCCGTAGTAGACGAGCGGAACGAGGGCGACGAACAGAATGAGCGCGGGGAGAAAAGCGATTGCCGTCTGCTTTAGATGCAGGCCCTTCGACCACATGACATAGGCGGCAAGCAAGGGCGCTGCGATGACGGCATTCGGCCGCAGCAGCACGCCAAACGCAATCAGAGCGAGCGCCATGGCTTGCAGCCATCGCCGTGTGTGCGGAACGCGTTCGGCGGCTGTGAATGCGAGAACGGCGGCGAGCAGCCAGACGACGCCGAACAGCACGTCGCGCCAGATCATGCCGATGAAAAAGAAAGCCGGCGGCGCAAATGCCGCGAGCGGCGTCAGCAGGCCTAGCCAAACGGACCGGCGGGCGATGATCAGCGCGAGCATGCCGAACGCGAGCCAATAGAGGGCTGCGGTGAGCAGGAACATGCTCAGCGAGCCCGGCGCGAGGGGATCGATCAGCCGCCACAGAACCCCCATGGCTGGCGACTGCCAATCGCCGAAGTCCCAGGCCAATGCGTCGGCGTAGACATAGCGGGCATCAGCGGTGCTGTAGCCGGGATAGAACACCAGAACGGTGGCGGCAAAGCTCGCCGCGACGATGAGCAAAACAACCCATTGAAATGCCGCTGCTGCATCCCCGGCCGGGCTCACGCGCGTGCCCGGATTGCTGTTTTCAATCGCTGTCATCGATCACCGCATGTGCCGGCCGGGAGAACTCGTGTCCGCAACGCCACACTCAAAATAATAACGCGAGAACATGGGCAGACGGGCGCCCTGGGCGTTCCGATTAACACAATTTGGCCACCGCCCAGTCTCACGCAGGCGGCTCGCCATTGACCTTCGTGCAGAAGGCATGACGTGGGGGCATCGAGCAATGCGAGGGGCGGCGCTCATCCGCGTGCTGTTGGCTGTGGTCATTGTCGCCGCTGGCGTCGACGCGGCGCATGCCCAAAGATGTAGCCTGCAGGACGTAGAGTGTCGGTTCAGACGCACCGAGGGGCCGCCGCCGACATTGCCATCTCCTGATTCCGGTAAGGCGGTCGGAGCGTACATCGTCGGCGCAATCGTCACCGCCATCATCGCGGCTGTCATTCAACGCCAATTGTCCCCTGATCAGGGGACATCGGGTCAATCGTCTCCACCGGGCGGTCAGCCGCCGTCAGCTGCGCCGGGCGCCGCGCCGCCTGCCGCGCCGCCTTCCGCCCCCGGCCCCAGTATTGCCGCCCTGCGCAGCGGATGCACCGTGCCGCCGGTTGGCGAGACGCGGTTCGTATCGAACGAGATGATTATGGACATGCCGGCCGATGCGGCCAGTGCCATTGCGTCGCGACACCCGGTAACGCTCGTCGAAAGCACCACGCTTCAGCTCACCGGCCGCACGCTATCTCGCTGGCGCATCGAGGATGGCACTCCGCCTGCGGCCATGATCCGCACGATCTGCGGCAGCGAGCCGGCCCGTCTGGTCGCGCGCGCCCAGGTGAATTTTGTGTATATCCCCGCACAGCAGGGCACGGTCCCGATAAACGCCGAGCAATATGCGCCGCAGAAGCTCGAGCTTCCCGAGGCACATCGGCTGGCGACCGAACCCGAACGTGATCGCGGTCACCGCGACCGACGCCAACGACCGGCTGTTCCGCGGTGCCAATCGGGGAAATTACATCGCCGTCGCCGCGCCCGGCGTCGACATCTTGGCCCCGGCGCCCGACGGGACCTATCAGTTGACGACTGGCACCTCGGTAGCTGCCGCCGAGGTGAGCGGGATCGCCGCCTTGCTGATCGAGCGTAATCCGTCGCTCACGCCGAGCGCGGTGCGCAAGATCCTCATGGACACCGCCAAGGACCTCGGGCCGAAGGGCCGCGACCGCGACTACGGCGCCGGTCTCGTCAACGCGCTGCAGGCCGTCGAATCGGCGAAGCCGAGATAGATCAGAACGCCGGCTCCCACCGCTCATGGGGCAGGTTCTTGCCGTTCTTCACCATGATGTCCGTGGGGGAGATGGCGAGGGACGCCTCGGTTGCCTCCACCTCTATTCCTTTACCGGGCCCGGACAGCGATTTCGACCAGACGACGGCAACGGCGGCGATAACGATAATTGCGGCCACTGTGATGATCTTGCGCATTGCATCACCTCGGCGCTGGATGACCTGCTAGGGGCGATTAGCAGATCGTCGCGAGCGCAGAGGTGAGCCGCTTCACACAGAGCGGCTTCTTTCTCTCCGGGCGACGCGGGGAGAGGGAAATGCACGGAGTCGGGTGCTGGTCGTGCCTCAGCTGACCGGAGCGGCAACCTCGCGCTGCAATGCCTTCGGTTTAGCCGCGATGCGCTTTTCCAGCTCGGCGACGCAGTCGTCGAGGCGGACACGCCACTGCTTGAGATCATCGCGATTTCTGAACGTCACCGTCTGATCCTGCAGCGTCTGGCTGTCGATGGTGATGCAGACCGGCGTGCCGATCTCGTCATTGCGGCGGTAGCGGCGGCCGATGGCGTCCTTCTCGTCGTACTGGACCGGGAAGCGCGTCAACAGCGCGTCATAGAGATCCTTGGCGACCTCCGGCATGCCGTCCTTTTTCACCAGCGGCAGCACGGCGGCTTTGACCGGCGCGAGTCGCGGGTGCAGGCGCAGCACGGTCCGTTGCTTCATGGCGCCGCTCTCGTCCGGTGCCTCGTCGAACTCGAGCGCGTCGCAGAGAAACGCGAGCAGCGCGCGATCGACGCCGGCAGACGGCTCGATCACGTGCGGAATATAACGCTGGCCGCTGCGCTGGTCGAAATAGGCGAGGTTCTTGCCGCTGCCCGCGAACTTGGGCTTGCCGGCGCTGCCGAGCTCGACGGTGAGCGGCGCGCTTTTCGGATCGAGCTTGCCCTCCATGTGGCTGCGCAAGTCGAAATCGCCCCGGTGCGCCACGCCTTCGAGCTCGCCGAACTCGCCCGGCGGCAGGAACGGATAGGCGAATTCGATGTCGGCGGTGCCGCGCGAGTAGTGGCTCAGCTCCGACGGCGCGTGCTCGCGCAGGCGCAGCCGGTCGGATTTGATTCCGAGATCGGTGAACCAGCGCAGCCGGCGGTCGCGCCAATGGCGGTACCACGCCTCCGAAGTCGACGGCTCGCAGAAGAACTCGATTTCCATCTGCTCGAATTCGCGCGAGCGAAAGATGAACTGGCGCGGCGTGATCTCGTTGCGGAAGCTGCGGCCGATCTGCGCGATGCCGAACGGCACTTGAACGCGCGAGGAGTCGACCACGTTGCGGAAATTGAGAAAGATGCCTTGCGCGGTTTCCGGACGCAGGAAGGCGGTGCTTTCATCCGAAACCAGTGGACCGACGAAAGTCTGGAACATCAGGTTGAACTCGCGCGGCTCGGTCAAGGTGCCCGTCGCGCTCGCTTCCGGTGCCAGAACCGATGAGAAATCCGGCGCGGCGCTGTTCCCCAGGGAAGAGATCGTCACTTCGCGCGGCAGATCGATCTCATTGAGCGCGTTGAAATCGCCGGTCCATTTCACCTCGTCCGCTTGCGCAGGGCGCAGATTGAAAAGTTTTAGCGCCCGCCGGAGTGCGTAGGCGGCTTCATCCTCGACGTCCGGCGCGACCGTGATGAAGACGGTACGGTCGCCGTAGCTCGCCCAGCGGCCGCGCAGCTGGTCGTAGCGGTACCTGTGCTTGGTCTCGCGGCAATCGACCATCAGATCCTGAAACAGGTCGAAGTGTCCCGAAACTTTCCACACCTGCGGATGCGTGATGATCGAGGTGTCCAGACCGACCATGCCAAATGGCGACGGCGCATCGGGGAGCTTCCGGATCGCGTTGTGGCCCGACACCATGTCGTACCACCACGCTTCCCGAATGTTGCGCTTGAGCTCGGTGCCGAGCGGCCCGTAGTCCCAAAAGCCGTTGATGCCGCCGTAAATCTCGCTCGACTGAAAGATGAAGCCGCGCCGTTTGCACAGTGAGGTCAGGTCAGCGAGGCTGATCGGCTTGTCCATTGTGGTGCTCGACAAAAAATGGCGTCCCCGGCAGGATTCGAACCTGCGACCTTCAGCTTAGAAGGCTGTTGCTCTATCCCCTGAGCTACGGGGACGCGACGCACGCTTCTAGCGCAGGAGGCGGTTCTCCCGCCAGCGGGGCGACAGAATCATACATGCGGGCCGAAGGCGGCGTCACCGCACCGCCCGCGGGTCGAACCGCGAGCGGCGTCAGGTCAGCGTAAAGCTCAAATCGCCGAGCTTCTCGATCGAGGTGACGATCTTGTCGCCGGCCTTGAGCCAGACCTGCTTGTCCTTCGGATAGCCCGCGATCACGCCTTCCGGCGTACCGCTGAAAATAATGTCGCCGGGCTTGAGCGTGAAGTATCGGGAAATGTAGCTGACCAGCTGCTTGCAGTTGAACACCATGTCGGAGGTGTTCGAGGACTGGCGCACCTCGCCGTTCACCCGGCATTCGATCTTGAGGTTGTCGCCGTCGACGAGATCGGCGGTGACCAGCCACGGGCCGACCGGCGCGGATCCGTCCAGGCTCTTGCCCAGCATCCACTGGGTGGAGCGCGACTGCAGATCGCGCGCGGTGAAATCGTTGCCGGTCGCGTAGCCGAAAATGTAATTGGACGCATCGGCTTCCGATACGTTGCGGGCGCGCCGCCCGATCACGATCACCAGCTCGGCTTCATAATCGAAGTTGCGGGCATCCTCCTCCGACACGCCGATGGTGCCGGCGTGACAGTTGATCGCGGTGTTGTATTTGTTGAACAGGATCGGCTGCTTTGGCACCGGATTGCCGGTCTCGGCGGCGTGCCTGCGATAGTTGAGGCCGATGCAGACGATCTTTTCCGGATTGGTCACGCACGGCCCAAACGCCGCCTGCTCGATCGCCACGAAATAACGCTCGGCGGAGGCGCTCGTCCGCGCCTTCTCGGCGAGGCGGCGCAGCGCGTTGGCGTCACCTTGTCCTTTGAACAGCGCGTCGATCGTGGTTGGCGCGCCCTCGCGAAAATCCTGCTCGGCGGCGACGACATCGAGAATGCCGCGGTCCGTGCGCAGGCCGAGCCCGAAACCATCGGACCGCCGCAAGGTGGCCAGCACCAGGCCTTTCGGCAGCTCTTTCAGTTCGCCGGGCGCAGACCGCGTTTGCGCAGCCGCCTCCGATACGGGCGGCATGCTTGCCGCCGCGGCGGCGGCAGCGAGACTCGTCGTTTTCAGAAATGCTCTGCGGTCGTGATCCATGGTCGTCTCCCGTGTTGCCCGTCGGCGTCGTTGATCGGCGCTCAGCAGAAATGTAGCCCATTTGGGCCGCCCATTGCATGGATCGAACCAGTGGTAGGCGCGACGCTGGCGTCGCCACGGGATGAAAAGCATTTCAGCTCAAACGGTTAGGAGTTCGCCCCCGGCCCGTTCGACAGGATTGATGTTCCTGCTGGGCTATGCCATCGGCCACGACCTCGACACCTTTTGCCGTTCCCTTCGCAACGCTGGACCCGCGACATGGCAATCACGGCCGGAAACGAGCGGCGACAAGCCGCTGCGCCGCGCAGCCTGACGGCGATCCTCGACTTTGCGGTCGGCTCGCACGCGCGCGCGATCGCCGTGTTGCTCGTGGTCGCGCTGCTCTGCTTTCTGCCCGGCTTTTTCAGTATTCCGCCGGTCGATCGCGACGAGGCGCGCTTCGCGCAAGCCACCAAGCAGATGGTGGAAAGCGGCGACTATGTCGATATCCGCTTTCAGGACGAGGTGCGTTACAAGAAACCGGTCGGCATTTATTGGCTGCAAGCCGGTGTGGTCAAAGCCGCAAGCGCACTCGGATTTCGCCAGGCACTCGCCAGCATCTGGGTTTACCGGATTCCCTCGCTCATTGGCGCGATCGGCGCCGTTCTGCTGACCTATTGGGCTGCGCTCGCGTTCGTGTCCCGTCGCGCCGCAGTGCTGGCCGCCTTGATGATGGCAAGTTGCCTGCTGCTCGGTATCGAGCGGTTGCTCGCCAAGACCGACGCCATGTTGCTCCTGACTGTCACCGCCGCGATGGGCGCAATGGGCCGCGCCTATCTCGAACCAAACAGGCCGCGTGGTGGGATCGCGGCCTGGCAGATGCCGGCAGTATTTTGGACCGCACTTGCTGCTGGTGTCCTGCTGAAGGGGCCGTTGATTTTGATGGTGGTGGGCCTCGCTGCAATCGCGTTGATCGCAGTCGATCGTTCCGCGCGCTGGTTATCGGCGCTCAAGCCCATTGCCGGCATCGTCTGGTTCGCCGCTTTGGTGCTGCCCTGGTTTCTCGCGATCGTCGGACGCACCGGCGAGGCATTCTTTGCCGAGTCGATGGGCGAGGACATGCTGAGCAAAATCTACAGCAGCCAGGAGTCCCATGGTGCGCCGCCCGGGACTTACTTCCTGCTGTTCTGGCTGACGTTCTGGCCCGGCGCCACGCTCGCGGCGCTCGCCGCGCCGGCGGTGTGGGTCGCCCGCGGCAAGCCGGCGACCAAGTTCCTGCTCGCCTGGCTGGCGCCATCATGGCTGGTCCTGGAGTTGGTCGTGACCAAGCTGCCGCACTATGTGCTGCCGCTCTATCCGGCAATCGCGATCTTGATCGCCGGCGTGATCGATACGGGGATGCTGTCGCGCAGGGCCTTGCTGGTCTGGGGCACGATCGGATGGTTCATCGTTCCGATGCTCGCCGGGATTGGTGGCATCATCGCGCTCGCCGTGATCGGGCGGCAATTTGGTCTCCTGGTTTGGCCGATCGTCGGCGGAGCGGTACTGCTCGGCTTTTTGGCATGGCACCTTTATGAGACGGATGGTGCCGAACACGCGCTGTTGCGCGCGGCGGCGGCTGCGATCCTCACGAGCATTGCCATTTTCGGCCTGGTCATTCCGTCGCTTGGACAGTTGTTCCCGAGTGTCACGCTCGCGCGCATCCTGCGCGACAGCGGTTGCCCTGAGCCCGCGGCCGCCGCAGTGGGTTATCAGGAGCCAAGCCTGGTTTTTCTCGCCGGCACGGGCACCCGTCTCACCGATACCGCCGGGGCAGCCGAATTTCTGGCCGCCGACCAATGCCACTTAGCCTTCGTCGATACACGCCAGGAAAAAAGCTTTGCCCAGCGCGCCGACGCCATCGGGCTGCGTTATACGGCCGGCCCGCGCATCGAGGCCATCAATCTGAGCACCGGGCAGCCGATCACGATTGCGGTGTTCCGCGCGCGGGGACAGCCGTGAGTCTCAGCGGCGGGGTCAAGCGCGTTCCGGCGCAGCGCCTCGGCGCGCGATTGAGCTTTCTGCGCAGCAATGCCGCGGGATATTTCCGGTTGTTTCAACGCAAGCCGCGCTGGACGGTGACGCCGCGTTGGCGTTGCCTGCCCCGCCTCGCCGTTGCCGCACTGCTTGGAGTGGTCGTCGTCGTAGCGACCATGATCGTGATCGATGCGCCTGCGGTCGGCTTGGCGCAGCGGCTGCCGGAATGGGTGATCGAGGATTTCGACCGCCTGACCGACTTCGGAAAGTCTCCTTGGTTTTTGGTACCGATAGGGACGCTGCTTGTACTGATCGCGACGACGACTTCTCCAAGGTTGTCGCTCATGGCACGCGGCGTCCTCGCCGCAATCGCGGTGCGGCTCGGCTTCCTGTTCCTGGCGATCGGGCTTCCCGGCCTCTTCTTCACCATCGCCAAGCGCCTGATCGGCCGCGCGCGGCCGCTGGTCGATGGCACCGTTGAGCCGTTCTCGTATCATCCGTTCGGATGGGGTGTGGAATATGCGAGCCTGCCCTCCGGCCACGCGGTCGACGCTTTCGCGGCGGCCATGGCCATCGGTGCGCTGTGGCCGCGCACCCGGCCGTTCCTGTGGGCCTATGCCGTGATCATCGCGCTGAGCCGGATCGTGCTGACCGCGCACTTTCCCAGCGACGTGATCGCCGGCGCGCTCGCGGGTGTTCTCGGCGTTCTGCTGGTCCGCGACTGGTTTGCCGCGCGCGGGCTTGGCTTCGTGCTCGGTGTCGACGGGAGGATCCGGCCGCTGCCGGGTCCTTCTGCCGCTCGCGTAAAAAGCGCTGCCCGGCAGCTGATCGCGGCCTAGAAGCTCGCGCCATCGCCATCGCGATCACAGCGGCAGAATCAATACGGTTTCCCCCTTTTGTTGCGCGCGTGCCCAGTGGCAATCTGCCGTCCATCATGAGCCAAGTGTCTGGCATTAGCGCCGCGCCGGCCGTCTCCGTCGTCGTTCCGGTGCGCAACGAGGCAGGGAATATTGCCCCGTTGGTGGCGGAAATCGCGCGGGCGCTCGGCAACGCGCTGAGCTACGAGGTTATCTACGTCAACGACGGATCGACCGATGACACACAGGCCGAACTCGCGCGGCTGATGGCGAGTAAGCCTTGGCTCCGGCAAATCAAGCATCAGTCCCCGTGCGGTCAGTCGGCGGCTGTGCACACCGGCGTGCTCCACGCACGCGCGCCGGTGATCGTGACGCTCGACGGTGATGGGCAGAACGATCCTGCCTTCATCCGCCCGCTGCTCGAGAAGCTTGCGGCCGGAGCGCCGCGCGTCGGCCTGGTTGCGGGCCAGCGCGTCGGCCGCAAGGCGACCGGGTTCAAGAAATTCCAATCGAACGTCGCCAACGGCGTGCGGGGCGCGTTGCTGGGCGACGGCACCCGCGACACCGGCTGCGGTCTCAAGGCGTTCCGCCGCGATCTGTTTTTGGCCTTGCCCTATTTCGACGGGCTGCACCGGTTTCTTCCAGCGCTGGTGCGGCGCGAAGGCTACGAGATCGGCTATCTCGAGGTGGTCGATCGTCCGCGCCGCGCCGGCACGTCGCATTATGGGCTGTGGGATCGGCTCTGGATCGGCATCCTCGATTTGCTCGGCGTGTGGTGGTTGATCCGGCGGCGGCCGCGGGCGCCGCACGCATTGGAGGTGAAACCGAATGCTGATTGATCTCTCGCAGGCGCTCGGCAACTACCTGCACGAGGTGTTCATCGCCAAGTTCCAGTGGTGGGTGTTGCTCGGCTACGTCGCGCAAATCATGTTCACGATGCGCTTCCTCGTGCAGTGGATCGCCTCCGAGCGCGCCGGCAAGATGGTGATGCCGATCGCGTTCTGGTTCTTCTCGATCGGCGGCGGGCTGTTGCTGTTCGGCTATGCGCTCTACATCCGCGATCCGGTATTCATCCTGGGCCAGGGCTTCGGCGTTTTCGTCTACGGACGCAATCTGTATTTCGAGCTGCGCGACCGGAGGAAGGCACTGCCCGCTTCGTAGCCTCAGCGCGCTGCGGCAAATGCGGCGAAGCCGCGCTCAAGATCGCCGATGAGGTCGTCCACGTCTTCGAGGCCGATGTGAAACCGCACTGTTGGCCCGCCCGGCGCCCAGTGCGTGGCGGTGCGGATCGCGGCGCAGTCGAAGGGAATGGCGAGGCTCTCGAAGCCGCCCCACGAGGCGCCGATGCCGAACAGCTTCAGCCCATCGAGGAACGCATACACAGCGTGCTTCTCGACCGGCTTGAACACGATGCTGAACAGGCCGGTCGCGCCGGAGAAATCGCGTTGCCAGATGGCATGACCGGGACAGCCTTCCAGCGCCGGATGAAGCACGCGGGCAATCTCGGGCCGTTGCGCGAGCCAGCGCGCGATCTTCAGTCCCGCCTGTTGGTGCTGTGCGAGGCGCACCCCCAGGGTGCGCAGGCCGCGCAAGGCGAGATAGATGTCATCGGGACCAGCGCAAAGTCCTAGCAAATGCACGGTTTCGCTCAGACGAGGCCAAATGTTGGCATTGGCGGACACGGTGCCGAGCATGACGTCGGAATGGCCGCCGATGTATTTGGTGGCGGCCTGAATCGAAAGATCGACGCCCTTCGCGAACGCGCGGAAGAACAGCGGGCTGGCCCAGGTATTGTCCATCAGCACCACGGCGCCGCGCGCGTGGGCGGCGGCCGCGATCGCCGGCACATCCTGAACCTCGAACGTCAGGGAGCCGGGCGCCTCGACAAACACGGCGCGCGTGTTCGGCGCAATGAGCGCGGCGATGTCCGCACCGATCAGCGGATCGTAATAGGTCGTGGTAATGCCGTAACGCTTGAGCACGCCGTCGCAGAACTTGCGGGTCGGCTCGTACACGCTGTCGGTGACGAGCAGGTGATCGCCGGCATTGAGCACGGTCAGCAGTGCGGTCGAAATCGCCGCCAACCCGGAAGGCAGAAGTGCGACACCGGCGCAGTCCGCGCCTTCCAGCTCGCGTAGCGCGGTTTCAAGCGCTTCCGACGTTGGCGTGCCGCGGCGTCCATAGAGATAGCGCGCGCGGCGGGCGAGAAAGTCTTCCGCCGTCGGATAGAGCACGGTGGACACGTGATGGACCGGCGGATTGACGAAGCCGTGCGCCACGTTCTCGCGGCCGCCCGTCACCAATTGTGTCGCAGGCCGCAACGGCGGATCTGTGGGATCGGCTTCGGTCTTCTTCATCGAGCGATTATTATCATGCCTGCGAGTCGCGCGGCGGTGGCGGAGCGTACCGCAATGCCGTCGCATTCGGTGATGGCGTCGCCCGTCGCTGGCGTCAACCCCTTGACCCCCGCCCGCGATCGTTCTGAGATGGGATCAGGCGCTGCAACAGGGGAAGGCGCATGCGATGTGCCCAGAATGCGGCGCTGGGCGGCAAGCTCAACGCAATTCGCCAAGCCGACCATTCACGAACAATCCGATACCGGCTCAATGAGGCGTGTGCCATGAAAGGCCGTTCCATGAAACGCAAGCTGCTTCTGTTCGGAACGACATTCGTGCTCGGCTTTTCCGTCGCGTCGGCACCCGCGCAGACGCTCAAGACCGTGAAGGACCGGGGGTCGCTCATCTGCGGGGTGAGCCAGGGCCTACCCGGCTTTTCCAATCCTGACGACAAGGGCAACTGGACCGGGTTCGATGTCGATTTCTGCCGCGCCATCGCCGCCGCCGTGTTGAAGGATGCAAGCAAAGTGAAATTCACGCCGCTCTCCGCCAAGGATCGCTTCGAACCGCTGAAGACCGGCGACATCGACGTGCTCTCGCGCAATACGACCTGGACGCTGTCGCGCGATGTTTCCTACGGCAATTTCGTCGGCGTGACCTACTACGACGGCCAGGGCTTCATCGTGCGCAAATCGCTCAAGGTCAATTCCGCGCTCGAGCTCAACGGCGCTTCGGTGTGCACGCAGACCGGCACCACGACCGAGCTCAATCTTGCCGACTTTTTTCGCGCCAACGGCATGAAGTACGAGGTCGTCGCGTTCGGTACCGCCGACGAGACGATAAAGGCCTACGAGGCGGGCCGTTGCGACGCGTTCACGACCGACGTGTCGCAGCTCTACGCGGAGAAGCTCAAGCTCGCCAATCCAAACGATCACGTCATCCTGCCGGAGATCATCTCCAAGGAGCCGCTCAGCCCGCTGGTGCGCCAGGGCGACGATCAATGGTTCGACGTGGTCAAGTGGACTCACTTCGCAATGCTGAATGCTGAAGAGCTCGGCGTTTCCTCCAAGAACATCGATGAGGCCTTGAAATCGAACCAACCCGAGATCAGGCGGCTGCTCGGCGTCGAGGGCAATTTCGGCGAACAACTCGGACTCACCAAGGACTGGGTGGTGCGCATCGTCAGGCAGGTCGGCAACTACGGCGAAGTATTCGAGCGCAACGTCGGAACCGGCTCGAAGCTTGGCATCAGTCGCGGCCTCAATCGGCTCTGGACCAAGGGCGGCATTCAATATGCGCCGCCGATCCGCTGAGGCAATCGGCGCGGTTCGCGACTGCAGTGTCCAAGTTTGTCAGTTACAGCAATCCGAGAACGCGTGCGCTTCTATATCAGATCGTCGTGCTCACGCTGCTGCTGGGACTCGGCTATGAATTCATCGTCAACGCCAGATCCAATCTCCAGGCGCAAAATATCGCAAGCGGCTTCGGCTTTCTCGACAACACCGCGGGCTTCTGCGTCAATCAGTCGCTCATTGCCTATGACGAGGCGGACACCTATGCCCGGGTCTTCCTGGTGGGGCTCCTCAATACGCTGCTCGTCGCCGGCTTAGGTATCGTCCTCGCGACGATTCTCGGGTTCATCATCGGGATCGCCCGGCTGTCGCCGAATTGGTTGCTGGCCCGATTTGCCGGCGGCTATGTCGAGCTGGTCCGTAATCTGCCGCTTCTGTTTCAGATCCTGTTCTGGTACCTGGCCGTGCTCGGCACCTTGCCGGGGCCGCGCCAGAGCATCTCGCTCACCGGCGCCATCTTTCTCAACAATCGGGGCATCATCGTGCCGGCGCCGGTTGCCGGCGCCGGCGCGGGCGCCGTTGCCGCGGCCTTTGGCGCAGGCGTTGTCGCTGCGATCGCGCTTGCATCGTGGGGGCGGCGACGACAGGAGCGAACCGGCCAGCGCCTCCCGTTATTCTGGCCTAGTCTCGGCCTGGTCGCGGGACTGCCGCTCGCCGCGTTCGTCGCAGCCGGCTTTCCGATGGGGTTTGAACGACCCGAGCTGCGCGGCTTCAATTTCGTGGGCGGCATTCGGCTCATTCCCGAGTTCGTCGCGCTGCTCGTCGCGCTGACGACCTATACCGCAGCCTTCATCGCCGAGGTCGTGCGCGCCGGGGTGCTTGCCGTCCCGCGCGGCCAAACCGAGGCGGCGCTGGCGCTGGGGCTGCGCCGCGGATTGATGCTGCGCCTGATCGTGTTGCCCCAGGCGCTGCGCGTGATCGTGCCGCCGCTCACCAACCAGTATCTCAATCTGACGAAGAACTCCTCGTTGGCGGTTGCCATCGGTTATCCCGACCTGTTCGCGGTGTTCGCCGGAACAACTCTCAGTCAAACCGGGCAGGCGATCGAGATCATCGCCATGACGATGGCGGTCTATCTCGCGATTTCGCTTCTCACCAGCGCGTTCATGAACTGGTACAACGCCCGCATTCAGGTGGCAGGCTGATGGCGGTGATCGCGCAGCCTTCCTACGTCCGCCGTGCCTTGGTGGAACCCGAACTGCCGCCGATTGCCGCCGGGGCAGCGTTTGGGCGGACGCGGGAGCGCCTGTTCGGCGGTGTGTTCAACACCGTGCTGACCCTTGCAGGCAGCGTGGTGATCGCCGCGGTGATCTGGTGGACCGCGAAGTTTCTCTTGATCGACGCGGTGTGGAGCGGATCGAGCCGCGTCGACTGCTTGGCGGAAACCGTCGGCCGCGAGGTTGGCGCCTGTTGGCCGTTCATCGCCGCCAAGTTCGGCCAGTTCATGTACGGCTTCTATCCGACGAGCGAGCGATGGCGGGTCGATCTGACCTATGCGCTCGGCGTGATCCTGCTGGTTCCGCTGCTGATACCACGCCTACCCTGCAAAGCGCAGAACGCGATCCTGTTTTTCGGCGCGTTTCCGGTGCTCGCGTTCTTCCTGCTGGTCGGCGGAGTATTTGGATTGCCGCATGTGGAGACGCGGCTCTGGGGCGGGCTGCTCGTCACCCTTGTCATTTCGTTCACCGGCATCATCCTGTCGCTGCCGCTCGGCATTTTGCTCGCGCTCGGCCGCCGCTCGGAATTGCCGATCGTGCGCACGCTGAGCATCGTGTTCATCGAATTCTGGCGCGGCGTTCCGTTGATCACGGTGCTGTTTTTCGCAACCTACATGCTGCCATTCTTCCTGCCCGACAGTTGGCGGATCGACGCGCTCGCCCGCGTCCTGGTCGGCGTTGCACTGTTTGCTGGCGCCTATATGGCCGAAGTGGTGCGCGGCGGACTGCAGGCGATCCCGCGCGGCCAGTTCGAGGCGGCGATGGCGCTCGGGCTCGGCTATTGGCGCATGATGATGCTCGTGGTCCTGCCGCAGGCGTTGCGCCTCGTCATTCCGGGCATCGTCAATTCCTTCATCGCCTTGTTCAAGGACACGACGCTGGTGCTGATCGTCGCGATCTTCGATCTGCTCGGACAGATGCGTGCGGCCTTCGCCGACCCTACCTGGGCAACGCCGGTGACGCTGTTCACCGGCTTCGCCTTCGCCGGAATGATCTATTTTCTCGTCAGTTTCGGCATGTCGCGCTATGCCCTGTTCATGGAACGGCGACTGAGCAGCGAGGCCGTACGCTGAGCGGAGGCATGCCCAACGGCGAACGAATGCGTCCGGCATCCCCGCGCGGCGAGGGCGGCGATATCCGCACAACGGAACACGAGGTGGCGGTCGAGATCGTCGGCCTCAATAAGTGGTTCGGCACGCTTCACGTGCTGCGCGACGTCGACCTCAAGGTGATGCGCGGAGAGCGCATCGTGATCTGCGGCCCGTCCGGTGGCGGCAAGTCGACGTTGCTGCGGTGCATCAACCGCATCGAAGGCTGGCAGCGCGGCCGCGTCATCGTCGACGGCATGGAATTGACCGACGATCTCAAGAAAATCGACGAGGTGCGGCGCGAGATCGGCATGGTGTTCCAGCACTTCAATCTGTTTCCCCATTTGACCGTGCTCGAGAACTGCACGCTAGCGCCGATCTGGGTGCGCAAAATGCCCAAACGCGAGGCCGAAGAGCTGGCGCGGCATTACCTGGAACGGGTGCGCATCCCGGAGCAGGCCGACAAATATCCGGCGCGCCTTTCCGGCGGGCAACAGCAGCGCGTCGCGATCGCGCGGGCACTGTGCATGCAGCCGAAGATCATGTTGTTCGACGAGCCGACCTCGGCGTTAGATCCGGAAATGGTCAAGGAGGTGCTGGACACGATGGTGGGGCTGGCGCTCGACGGCATGACAATGCTGGTGGTGAGCCACGAGATGGGATTTGCCCGCCAGGTCGCGACCCGCATGGTGCTGATGGATGCCGGGCAGATCATCGAGTTGAGCGAGCCGGACGCGTTCTTCGATCACCCGCAGCACGAACGCACGCGGGCGTTTCTCAGCCAAATTTTGCGGTGATGCCATTCCGGCATGGAACGGCGGCGCTACTGCACCAGCGGGCCGCTTGCCTTCTTCCAGGCATCGATTCCGCCCTGGATATGGCAGGCCGACGCGAGCCCGGCATCCTGCGCCGCCTGTACCGCCATCGCCGAGCGTTCGCCGAAGGCACAATAGAACACGATGCGCTTGCCGGTGGCGCAGGCGAGCTCATGCAACATGCCGCCGCGGCGGACATTGGCCGCCAGGTCGGGGTAGGGGGCGTGCAGCGAGCCGGGAATAACGCCGTGCTTCTCCCGCTCGCCGCGCTCGCGCAAATCGATGAATGCCATGTCGGAACTGCCGAGAAGCTTCATCGCTTGGCTTGCGCTCATCGCCCAGCCGCGCCGCGCGATCTCGCCTTGCGCGAGCCCGACCCGCATATTGGCGGGCACTGCGACATCCATCATCTGGGGATTGGGCAAATTGAGCTTGCCCATCAGTTCAACGTACTCGTCGACCGACTTCACCTGCAGCCGCGGATTGAACGCCTTTTCTTCGCCGATGGTCGAGACGGTCTCGCCTTTGTAGTCGTGGGCCGGAAAGACCATCGTCTCGTCCGGCAGGCGCAACAGCTTGTTGAAAATCGAATCGTACTGCGTGCGCGCGTTGCCGTTCTGGAAATCGGTGCGGCCGGTGCCGCGGATCAGCAGCGTATCGCCGGTGAACACGCGATCGCCCATCAGGAAACTGTAGGAATCGTCGGTATGGCCGGGCGTATAAAGCACGTCGAGAGCAACGCCTTCGATCGTGAGCTTGTCGCCCTCGGCAAGCCGCATCGAGACCACGTCGACCTTGCTGTGCTCGCCCATGACCGTCACGCAATGGGTGCGGTCGCGCAGCGCGCCCAGCCCGGTGATGTGGTCGGCATGGAGGTGGGTGTCGACCGCCTTGACCAGCCGCAGATCGAGCTCGTTGACCAGCTGGATGTAGCGTTCGACTTTTTCCAGCACCGGATCGATGATCAGCGCCTCGCCGCCGCGGCGGCTGGCGAGCAGGTAGGTGTAGGTGCCCGAGGTGCTGTCGAAGAGCTGGCGGAAAATCATGCGGTCGCCGGCAAGAAAGGGATCGCGAATCCGTCTGACCCGCTCGGATCAGTATAAATCTTCTCTGGCAAAGCCAAAAGCGGAGGGCGCCGCGCCGAGGCGAAATTACCCCTGCGGTTCGATGGGAAGATCGCTGCGCGATCCCCATTCCGACCAGGAGCCGTCGTAGAGAGCCTTGGGCGGCCTGCCGATGGCGTCGAGCGCGAACCATAGGGCAGCCGCAGTCACGCCGGATCCACAGCTCGTGATGATCGGCCTCTCGAGGTCGACGCCGCCCGCGGCAAAGGCCTGCTTTATCTTTTCCGGTGATCCGAGCCTGCCGTTCTCGATCACTGCGGTCGAGGGCACGTTGAATGCGCCCGGCATGTGACCGGAGCGCACGCCCGGCCGCGGCTCCGGCGCCTCGCCGCGGAAGCGGTCGGCCGGGCGCGCGTCCACCAATTGCGCCGAGCCATCGGCCAAGGCGGCGCGCACGCTGACGAGCGAAGCCACGACGTCGGCGGGCTGACGCGCCCGAAACACGCGCGGCGCACGGCGGGTCGCGCCCGATTCCACCGAACGGCCTTCGGCTTTCCACTTCGGCAGTCCCCCGTCGAGGATAAATACCTTCTCCGCGCCGAATAGACGAAACGTCCACCACACCCGCGGCGCGCCGCCGAGCCCAACGCCGTCGTAGACCACGATCGTGTCGGTCTCGGCAATGCCGAGCGCGCCGACCTCGCCGGCAAACCGCTCGGCGCTCGGCAACATGTGCGGCAGCGGATTGGAATGGTCGGCGATCGCATCGATGTCAAAGCGCACCGCGCCGGGAATGTGCGCTGCGAGGTATTCGGCCGCGGCATCCCGTTTCAGGGCCGGGAGATAGAACGAGCCGTCGACCGGCACGATGTCAGGCGCGCCGAGACGCGCCGCAAGCCACTCGGCGGAGACGAGCCAGCGGCTATTGAGTTCCCCGCTCATCACGGCGTCTCGCCGGGCGCGGCGAACGCAAGCCGCACGCGCCGGTTCTGCTTGCCCTTCTTCTCGATCTGCGTCACCCGCACGTCGCCGATCTCGCGGGTGGTGCGCACGTGAGTGCCGCCGCACGGCTGCAGGTCATAGCCGACGATCTCGATCAGCCGCACCCGGCCGGTCCCCATAGGCGGCTTCACCGACATGGTCTTGATCAGACCGGGGTTAACCGCGAGCTCCGCATCGCTGATCCAGCGCGCCCGCACCTCGGCGCCGGCCGTAATCATCTGCGCGAGCTTTTGCGTGATCTCGGCTTTGTCGAGGCCGGCTTCCGGAATGTCGAAGTCGAGCCGTCCGTCGCGGTCGCCGACCGCGCCGCCGGTCACCGGATAGGGCAGCGCCGCCGAGAGTAGATGCAGCGCCGTGTGCATGCGCATGCGCGCGTAACGGAGATCCCAATCGATCTTCGCCTGCACGGGCTCGCCCACTTTGAGCGTGAGGCCGGTCGCGGCCATCGGCACGTGCGCGATCTCGGACTTGTCGGCATCGACATAGCTCGCCCCCTCGATCGGCAGCTTGTCTCCGGTCGCGGTCACCAGCACGCCGCGGTCAGCAGGCTGGCCGCCCGATGCGGCGTAGAAGACGGTTCGATCGAGCACGATGCCGCCGCTTTCCGTCAAGCCCGCAACCGTGGCGCTGCATTCGCGCAGATATGAATCCTCACGAAACACGCAGTCAGTGGCCATGGTTTTCAAAATCGGACCGGGGTCATTGGTATGGCACCTTCACATCGCTGCGTTGCTCCAGCCAGGCCGGCACGGGCAGGGCTTTTTCGCGCAGGAATTTCGGGTTGAACAGCTTCGACAGATAACGCGAACCATGATCGGCGAGGATGGTCACGATCGTATGGCCCGGGCCCATGTCCTTTGCCAGCCGGATCGCGCCCGCGACGTTGATTCCGGTAGAGCCGCCCAGACACAGTCCTTCATGCTCGACCAGTTCGAAGATTATCTGCACCGCCTCCTCGTCGGGAATGAGATAAGGCCTGTCGACTTTGATGTCTTCGATGATGGGGGTCATGCGGCCAAGGCCGATGCCCTCGGTAATGGAGTTGCCCTGCGATGCCTTTGCCTGGCCGTGGGCGAACAGATCGTACATGGCGGCACCCTTCGGATCGGCGATGCCGATGACGATGCCGCGCTTCTTTTCCCGCAGGTAGGTTGCAACGCCGGCAACCGTGCCGCCGGTGCCGATGGCGCAGATAAAGCCGTCGACCGTGCCGCCGGTCTGTTCCCAGATCTCCGGACCGGTCGAGGCGTAGTGCGCTTCGCGGTTGTCGAGATTGTTCCACTGGTCGGCGAACAGTACGCCATTGGGCTCGTTGCGGCGCAGTTCGTCGGCGAGGCGCCGGCCGATGTGCTGATAGTTGTTCGGGTTGGCATATGGGACCGCCGGCACCTCGACGAGTTCGGCGCCGCACAGGCGCAGCATGTCCTTCTTTTCCTGGCTCTGGGTGTCCGGAATCACGATGAGCGAGCGATAGCCGCGCGCGCTCGCTACCAAAGCAAGGCCGATGCCGGTATTGCCGGCGGTCGCCTCGACGATAAGCCCGCCCGGCTTGATCTGGCCGCGCTTTTCCGCCTCCAGGATCATCTGCCGCGCCGGCCGGTCTTTCACCGACTGGCCCGGGTTCATGAACTCGGCCTTGCCGAGAATCGCGCAGCCGGTCGCCGCCGATGCGCGCTTGAGCGCGATCAGCGGCGTGTTCCCGATTGCCGCGACGACGTCTTCCCGGATCTGCATTGCGCGGCGTTCTATGCGCGAACGGCTAGTTCATCGCTTCGACGTAGGTGAGCGTGCCGGGTCCGTCGCCGACGATGAGCACCCAGGCCTCCTCGTCCTTGGCGCCGTCCCAATGCACCTGCTTGGCGAAGTCGGTGACGAAGCTGCCGGCCGGCATCGCCACCATTTCGTTCTTGTCGAATTTGTTTCCGGTCGCGATCCACCACGTTCCTTTGACCACGGTGATGAAGCGATCGTTGGGATGGAAGTGCGGCTTGCTGAAGTTGCCCGGCTTGAAACGGTTGAGAACGACGTAGGGGCCGGTCTTGGTCGGATCGCCATGGAGCACGACCTGGTTCACCCCTGCGGCGCCGGTCGGATCGCGCCACTTGTACTGGTCGGGCAAGGTGTACGTGACGGCTTTGGGATCGAGGCCCGATAACTTCCCGGGCGTTTCGTCGGCCCGGGTGCTAGTTCCGGGTCCATCGCCGAAAATCAGGAGCGACGCGTCTTCGTCTTTTGCGCCGTCCCAATGCACTTGCTTGCCGTAATGGGTTACGAATGTGCCAGCGGGCAGCGGCACGCTGTTGTCGGGATCGAACGTCGTTCCGCTGCCCATCCGCCAGGTGCCGCCGAGGACCGTGATGAAGCGGTCGTTGGGATGGAAATGCGGGCGGCTGAAATGGTTTCCTTTCAGCCATTTGTTGAGCACGAGGTAGAGGCCCGGTTTCGCCGGATCGCCCATGAGCACCGCATTCTGCGAGCCTGCGGCGCTCGGCGGATTCCACTTGATCTGATCCGGCAGCTTGTAGACGCGCGCCGCCGGATTGAGCTCGACGGCGTAGCCGGGCAGCGCCAGCGCAAGCGTGAAAGCCGTGACCGCAAGCGCCCAGCGCGATACATGAGCGGACATTCGTTCCTCCCGTTTGGGGCTCCCAGACACCGCCAAGCATAGTTCCCGCCGGCGAGTCGGCAAAGGCCATCTCTCGCCGTCACTCCGCCTTCCACGGAATGACCACGCGCTCGAGCTCGTTGAGCCCGAGCGTGAGCAGAAACCCGATGATCGCGATCACGAACAGGCCCACATACATCTGCTCGACGGCAAACGTGCTCCACGCGCTCCAGATCAGATAGCCGAGCCCGCTCTTGGCGCCCACCATCTCGGCAACGGCGATCAGCACCAGGCCGATGCCGATGCCGAGCTTGAATCCGGTCATGATTACGGGAAGCGCGCCGGGCAGCGCGATGGTCCAGAACGTGTTCCAGCGATTGGCTTTGTAGTTTCGCCCGACGTCCAAGTAGATCTTGTTGATCTCCAGAACGCCCGTGGTGGTATTGATCACGACCGGAAAGAACACCCCGATTGCCACCATGAAAATCTTCGAGCCCTCGCCAAGGCCGAAGATGAGCAGCGCGAGCGGAAGGATGGCGCTCTTCGGCACCGGATAGGTGGCCGCGATCAACGGATCGAACAGCGCCCGGATCGGCCGGTTCAGTCCCATGGCGATGCCCAACACGAGCGCCGGTATGCCGCCGAGTACGGTGCCGTAGGCGAGGCGCTGCAGGCTGATCGCCGTGTGGGCGACGAGCTCGCCGGTGCGCAGCATCTCGATCATCGTCGCGATCACGCTCGAAGGCGCGGGAAAGAAGCGCGTGTCGATGAAGCCGAAATGGGCGGCGAGCTCCCAGACGATCAGCAGCCCGAGCGGCGAGATCACGTTGAGCAGCCGGTCACGCGTGCGCGCCGAGATTCGCGCGGCGGCTGGCGGTCCGCTGGAAATCGTTTGCGCGCTCATGGCTTGATCTCCTCTTCCTGGGCCCGGGCGCGCTGCACCTCCTCGCGCAGGCTCGACCAGATGTGCGCGATCAGCTCCCCATATTGCGGCGACTTCTGCAGCTCCATGATGTCGCGCGGGCGCGGCAGCGGCACCGGGACGAAGGTCTTCACGCGGCCGGGCTGCGCCGTCATCACCATGATGCGGTCGCCCAGAAACACCGCCTCGTCGACCGAATGGGTGATGAACACCACGGTCTTCTTGTCTTCCTCCCAGATTCGCGGCAACTCCTCCTGCAGCAGCAGCTTGTTTTGGGCGTCGAGCGCCGAGAACGGCTCGTCCATCAGCAGGATCTCGGGGTCGTTGGCGAAAGCGCGGGCGATCGACACACGCTGGCGCATGCCGCCGGAGAGCTGATGCGGGTAATATTTGGCGAAGCGCGTGAGCCCGGTACGCGCGAGATAGTGTCCCACCACGTCCTTGATCACCGGCCGCGAGATGCGCCGCATCTTGAGCCCATACGCGGCGTTGTCCCAAACCGTCATCCAGGGAAAGATCGAGTCGCCCTGGAAAATCATCGAGTTCATCGGCCGCTGCGAATTCGGTGTCTCGATCTCGATCGTCCCGGATGTGACGGAATCGAGGCCGGCGAGGATGCGTAACAGCGTGGTCTTGCCGCAGCCGCTCGGCCCGACGATCATGAAGAACTCGCCGTGCGCGATCTCCACCGACACGCCGTCGATCGCGGTGAGTTGTCCAAACCTCTTGCGCAGATCGCGAATGCGAATGGCCGCCCGCGCGGGCAGCGGGTCGGCGGGATCGAGCTTGGCGAGCAGGCGAGGCATATTGCCCCTGAATTTGCCGGGGCCAAATTTCATTCACAACGGCTATTTAGCTACACACGCGGTGCGAAGCGGCGCAACCGCTTGCGAAACATCATCGATTGCGCGTGATCACAGAGGCGGATAGAAGCGCGCACGGCTCCTGCGCGGTCGAGGTCACATGAAACGCAGCACCGATCGCATCCTCACCACCCATGTCGGCAGCCTGATCCGCCCGCAGCCGTTACAGGAATTTTTGCGCGCCAAGCAGGCGGGCCAGCCTTTCGATGAGCGGGCCTACGCCGCCTGTTTGAAGGTGTCGGTTGCTGACGTCGTTCGCCGACAAGCCGAAGCCGACATCGACGTGGTCAGCGACGGAGAGTTCGGAAAATCGATCAGCTGGTCGCAGTACGTACTCGAACGCCTGAGCGGCTTCGAGCGGCGCCCGCTCAAGCAAGGTGCGAATCCGTTCCAGCGTGGCGCCGATCGGGAAAAATTTGCCGAATTCTACGCCGATCTCGACGCCCGCGAGAGCGTGGCGACAACCACGGATTCCGTCTGCGTCGGGCCGATCACCTATACAGGGCAAGCGGCGCTAGCGCGTGATATCGAGAATTTCAAAGCCGCGCTCGCGCAGGTGGACGTCGAAGAGGCCTTCCTTCCGGTGGCCGCCCCGGCGAGCGTGATACCCGACCGCAAAAACGAGTATTACCAATCAGACGAGGCTTGCCTCCTGGCGATCGCCGAGGCGATGCGCACGGAATATCGCACGATCATCGACGCAGGTTTCCTCCTGCAGCTCGACGATGCCCGCGCCGCGGTCACCTACGACCGCATGGTGCCGCCGGGAAGCATGGCCGATTACCGCAAATGGGTGGCGCTGCACATGGAGGTGCTCAATCGCGCTATCGCCGGCCTGCCTGCCGAGCGCATCCGCTATCACGTGTGTTGGGGTAGCTGGCCTGGACCGCACACGACCGACGTGCCGCTCAAAGATATCGTCGACCTGATCCTATCGACCCGGGTCGGCGCCTACGTGCTCGAAGCCGCCAACCCGCGTCACGCCCACGAATGGACGGTCTGGCAGGACATCAAGTTGCCGGACGGCAAGGTGCTCATTCCCGGCGTGATCAGCCATGCCACCAACATCGTGGAGCATCCCGAGTTGGTGGCCGAGCGCATCGTGCGCTACGCCAGTCTCGTTGGCCGCGAGAATTTGCTGGCCGGAACCGATTGCGGTTTTGCGCAGGGTCCGTTCCACCGCCGCGTTCACCCCTCCATCATGTGGGCGAAATTGGAGTCGCTTGCGGAGGGCGCGCGCCTCGCGAGCAAGCAGCTGTGGCAGTAATCCACAGTCAGCGCGGCATTTCTCGGCCGTCCTCATCCGCGAAAGCGGATGATCCAGTAAACACCGGACCGAAAAGTGAGGCACCGGCAGCGCCACCGTCGCCCGGCCGGTGATTACTGGATGCCCGCTTTCGCGGGCATGACGGCGTGGTAATCGCTCTAAATCTCCCGCCCGATTGCGCGATCGAGGGAGTAATCGCCGCCGCCGCGGATCAGGAAGAACAGTGCGCAAGCGCCGATCAGCAAGGGATATTCCATGCCCTGTGTGGTCCAAAAGAAGCCGCCGCGC
>Ga0306918_10000195_pt1 | contig 25811 bp, 24 predicted proteins | sample tim00Cox0000000H_FD_203315 | JGI IMG/M metagenome (GOLD analysis project Ga0306918, IMG submission 203315) | Lab enrichment of tropical soil microbial communities from Luquillo Experimental Forest, Puerto Rico - timezero.00C.oxic.00.000.00H (v2)... | ecosystem: Environmental > Terrestrial >... | reverse complement strand
GAAACATTGAAACATTGAGGAAGCATTCGAGCTCGACCGCGCTCCAGGCGAGGTATTCCGTCATGCGCGGACTTGATCCGCGCATCCAGGCGAGGCAGCTCCATGTGGAGCTTTCGTTCATGGATGCCCGGATCAAGTCCGGGCATGACGCGTTGATGGCTGGTGGCGCAATGCGTGCGTCGTCGCGGATGCCGGCTGTGAAGCATGCGCCGTCATGCGCGGACTTTAGGTTGTGTCGCCTTGGTATTTAACGCCGGGGTTGTGAAGTGCGGGAAGCTATGCTATTTGCACCGTTCCGAGGAAAAGGACCATGACGCTCAAAGCTCTAACCAATCTGCCCGCCAATCGCATGTTTGACCGCCCGGTCGAGCAAGCAAACGCGCGCGCATGGAGGGGTTAGCGGTCGAGGTCTAAAACTCGGTTGTACCAAAGAACCCCTCCCGGTCCGGCCTGGAGGGGTTCTTCGTTTTGGAACGCCTTTCAGCCGTGACCCGGGGAGGAGCGGAAGGAAAGGATGCCCGATGAGCGGGTTCGAATTGATTGAAGGAGAAGGAAAGCCGATCAAGGCTTGGACGCGCGGTGTGCCCATTGAGGAGTCCGCGATGAAGCAGTTGCATAATGTCGCGAGCCTCCCCTTTATCTACAAGCATGTCGCGGTCATGCCCGATGTCCATTGGGGCATTGGCGCCACCGTCGGCTCGGTGATTCCGACGCTTGGCGCGATTGTCCCGGCGGCGGTCGGCGTGGACATTGGATGCGGCATGATGGCGGTGAAGACCTCGATCCGGGCCGAGCATCTGCCTGACAGTCTGGCCGGACTGCGCTCCGCCATCGAAGCGGCAGTGCCGCATGGACGGACCGACCATGGCGGCCGCAATGATGTCGGCGCCTGGCCGGGCGAGCCACCCGCTTCAGCCAAGGCCAAGTGGACGGAGCTTGAGGCCGGCTATGCTTCTATTGTGGCGAGGCACCCGAAGGCGGCGCATCCACGCGGGCTTGGCCACCTCGGCACGCTCGGCACCGGCAATCATTTCATTGAGCTCTGCCTTGACGAGGGCGGGGCGGCGTGGGTGATGCTTCATTCGGGATCGCGTGGCGCCGGCAACAGGTTCGGCACCTATTTCATCGAACGGGCCAGGCAGGACATGCGGCGCTGGTTCATCAATCTGCCGGACCAGGATCTCGCCTATTTCCCCGAAGGCAGCGAGGGCTTTGCCGACTATATGGAGGCGGTGAACTGGGCGCAGCAATATGCCTTGGCGAACCGGGAAGTGATGATGGGCGAAGTGTTGGCGGTGCTCCGCAAGCATTTTCCCGATCTTGCGACAACGGAGATGGCGGTGAACTGCCACCACAATTACGTCGCGCGTGAGCGTCACTTCGGCAAGGAAGTCTTCGTGACCAGAAAGGGCGCGGTGCGGGCAGGCCTCGGCGAACTTGGGATCATTCCGGGCTCGATGGGCGCCAAGTCTTTCATCGTGCGCGGCAAGGGAAATCTGGAGTCCTTTTGCACCTGCTCGCATGGGGCCGGGCGCGTCATGAGCCGCAACGAGGCCAAACGGCGCTTTACGGTCGAGGATCATATTCGGGCGACCGAAGGCGTCGAATGCCGCAAGGATGCCGAAGTGATCGACGAGACGCCGATGGCCTACAAGGATATAGACGCCGTGATGGCCGCCCAGGCTGACCTGGTGGAGATCGTCCATACCCTGCGTCAGGTCGTATGTGTAAAGGGCTGATGCGGCGCGAGGGGCGGTCACACGAAAGGTATTAAACCTCAGTTCCCGAATGGGATCGTCAGGTCCGTCTCGTTCGAATCCACCACGAACACCGCGAGGAGCTTGGCCGGCTGCGTCTCGCTGGCATTGGCGCTGACGCCGTGGCGGTCGCCGGGCAGCTCGGAGAAGCTCTGTCCGGCCTCGTAGGTCGTCACCGGTCCATCGTTGACCTGACTGCGGATCGCCCCCTCAAGAACGGTCGCGTAGATGAAGGCGGATTTGGGATGTGTGTGGCCAGGCGAGTAGCCGCCCGGGCCGTATTCGACGAGCACACCCTTGATGCTCTTGCCGGGGACGTTCGGCAGCTCGTGCTGATAGACGAGCGTCACCTTGGCATTTTTTTCTTTCGGCGCATCCGCGAGGACGCTGCCGAACGGCAGGGTGGCGACAAGCAGCGAACAGAGGATGCGTTTCATGGAGTTCTCCTTCGGCTGGCGGATGCGGATCAGGCTCCTACCTGTGAGCGGCGGAGCCATTCGTCGAAACCGATGCGGCCGAGGCGCGCCTCGCCCAGCGGCACGAGCGAGTGCTCCTCGACCCGGCCGCCGAAGTATCGGGCCTCGGGGTCGCTCACGACCTCACGCGGGTCGCCGACCACCTTCAGATAGCGGGCGATGATTTCGTTGAACGGTGCTTGTTCCGGGCCGGCGATCTCGACGATGCCGTTTCGCGGCGCCGCGAGCGCCACTTCCGCAACGATGGCAGCAACGTCGTCCGCCGCGATGGGCTGGAACAGGCCGGGCGAAAGCCTGACTATGTTTCCATCCGCACTTGAAGCGGCGATGCCGCCGAGGAATTCCATGAACTGGGTCGAGCGGATGATGGTGTAGGGGATGCCGGAGGTCTCGATCAGTTTCTCTTGGGCGACCTTGGCGCGGAAATAGCCATTGTCGGGCATCCGGTCGGTTCCGACAATGGATAGCACGACATGGTGCGGGACGCCCGCTGCGGCCTCCGCCGCGACAAGGTTGCGGCCGGAGGTCTCGAAGAAATCCAGCACCGCCTTATCTTCAAATGAGGGCGAATTGGCGAGGTCGATCACCACCTGCGCGCCCGCCATGGCCTCTTTGAGGCCCTCGCCGGTGATGCTGTTGACGCCGCTTTTGGGCGAGGCGGCGAGGACCTCGTGGCCACCCTGACGCAGAATGGCGGCGGTCTTCGAGCCGATCAGGCCGGTGCCGCCGATGACGACGATCTTCATGCTTGACCCTCCCTTGTCGATGACTGGAGGCCCTTAAATGGGTGCGAATTCAAGCGAGGAAAATATCTGGGCCTTATATACCCGGAATACAAAGGAATTCCGGGTTCCTTTCTGGCAAATCGCTGACGCGAAAGCGATTTGCCAGAGTTGAACCGTCTGTTCCTTCGGAACGGCGGTATACCAAGAGTCGCGAAGAGCGACTCTTGGTTCCTTTCTCGAATTTTCGCTTTTTCAAAGCGTTGGCGAAAATTCGAGAGTTGCACCAACGGTCATCCTTTATGACCATTGGTATTGACGCGCGTGCATAATGCAAACCCGTGAGGAGACACTCCCCCTCACTCCCACTCGATCGTGCCCGGCGGTTTGGAGGTTACGTCGTAAACGACCCGGTTGATGCCCGGCACTTCGTTGATGATGCGCGTTGCGGCGCGGCCGAGAAAGCTCATGTCGAAGGGAAAGAAATCCGCCGTCATGCCATCGACGGAGGTCACGGCGCGCAGCGCACAGACGCATTCATAGGTGCGTCCATCGCCCATGACGCCAACGGTCTGCACCGGGAGAAGCACCGCGAAAGCCTGCCAGATCTCATCATAGAGCCCGGCCTTGCGGATCTCGTCGAGATAAATGGCATCGGCCTGGCGCAACGTGTGGAGCTTTTCCGGCGTCACGCCGCCCGGCAGGCGAATGGCGAGACCGGGACCGGGGAAGGGATGCCGGCCGACAAAGGCCTCCGGCAAACCCAGTTCGCGGCCAAGCGCGCGCACCTCGTCCTTGAACAATTCGCGCAAGGGCTCGACGAGCTTCATATTCATGCGCTCGGGCAGACCGCCGACATTATGATGCGACTTGATCGTGACGGAGGGGCCGCCCGAAAAGGAGACGCTTTCAATTACATCGGGGTAAAGTGTTCCCTGGGCGAGGAATTCCGGCGCTCCGCGTCCGTCGGCGGCAATTTTCTTGGCCTCGGCCTCGAAGGTCGCGATGAACAGGCGTCCGATGATCTTGCGCTTTTCTTCAGGGTCGCGAATGCCGGTCAGGGCCCCCAGAAACAGCTCCTGCGCTTGCGCATAAACAAGCGGAATATTGTAATGGCCACGAAAGAGGCTGAGGATTTCCTCGGCTTCGCCCTGGCGCAAAAGCCCGTGATCGACGAAGACGCAGGTCAGCCTGTCGCCGATCGCCTCATGGATCAGCACGGCGGCGACCGCCGAATCGACGCCGCCCGATAGTCCGCAAAGCACGCGCCCGTCGCCGACTTTGGCGCGGATCGAGGCGATCGCCTCCGCGCGGAAGGCCCCCATCGTCCAATCGCTGCGTAGCCCCGCGACCTTGTGGACAAAGTTCGAGAGCAGTTTCGCGCCGTCAGGCGTATGCACGACTTCGAGATGGAATTGCACCCCATAGAAACGGCGCGCCTCGTCGGCGATCACGGCGACGGCCGCGTCGCGCGAAGTGCCGATCCGGGCAAAGGCTGGCGGCAATTCGGTGACCGCATCGCCATGGCTCATCCAGACCGGATAGGTCTTGCCCTTCTTCCAAATTCCGTCAAACAAGGCGCTCTCAGTCAGAACCTCGACGTCGGCGCGGCCGAATTCGCGTTTATGCTCGGCCGTGACCTTGCCGCCCAATTGCGCCGCCATGACCTGCTCGCCATAGCAGATGCCAAGCACCGGCACGCCTGCCGCGAAAATGGCCTCAGGCGCGCGCGGCGAATTTTCATCAAGCACCGAGGCTGGACCGCCAGACAGAATCACCGCCTTGGGCGCGAGCCTCTCGAAAGCGCGTTCGGCGGCTTGGAAAGGCGCGATCTCGCAATAGACACCCGCCTCGCGCACCCGCCGGGCAATCAATTGTGTGACCTGCGAGCCGAAATCGACGATCAGGACCTTGTCATGGGTTTCGAGAATATCCTGATGAAGATCGGGCTTTGCCATCCGCGCACCAAAAATCTACCAAAGCGTTCGCTTAGGCGATCGGCTCGCATCGCGCAAGCATGGCAGCTGCTGCGGGGTCAAACTTCAATTGCGCGTGTGGCAGCCCCGGCCCAGCGTGAAGGACCCGCTTCATTTCAGTTCATAAACTGCCTTCTGCCTTGTTTTAAGGACCTGGCGATAGCCATGTTCCGCGATGAGGCGAGGGAGATCTATTGCCCAGCGCTCGGGCGCGAATTCGACGAACAGCAGGCGCGGCCACAGGCTTTTCGAGGCCTCTTTGAAAAAGGGTTCGAGAATCAGATCCTCGGCGCCTTCGACATCGAGTTTCATGGCATCGATTCGCTCGTAGCCTTCCTCCAGGACGATATTCATCAAGGACTTGGCTGGGACCTTGATCTGCTCCCCGGCCAGGCCGGAATTGACGATCCGCATCGAAGTCTCGCCACGATTCTCGGCATCGACGAAAAGGGTGATCTCGCCGTCCTGATCGGCGACGGCGCAGGCCATGGCCTTGATGGTGGCAAAAGGATTCTGGCCTATATTATAGACGAGACGCTCGAAAATCTCAGGTTGCGGCTCGATCGCCAGAATCCTGGCGCGCGGTCCGGCACAGGCCGCAGCAAAAAGGCTATAGCCGCCAATATTCGCGCCAATATCGATGAAGACGAAATCCGGCGTCATCCGGCTTTGCAGAAGCTCGCGCTCAGGCAAATCGAAATATTGCGGCGTGAAAAGAATGCGCTTTTCGCAGACATTATTGTAAGGGTAAAGGCGCATTCTTGCGCCGAAAGCTTCAACATCGAGCGGCCGGCCCTTCATGGCCTTCATCGCCATCGAGCGCAGGAAAAAGGCGCGCCTCTTGCCTGCCCAGCTCGCCGAAGCGCCGCGCGTCAAATCCAAAAGCCGTGCAATCGCGCCCTGCGGAGCATAGCGCCCGAAATTCGAAAGATCATTGGCCAGAAGGCTGGAACCTGTCACACCAGACCGCAAAATGAACCCCCCTGATCAATCATTGGCCAGCCCTTGGTGTCTAGGCAGGCGTGGCTGGAAATTGTAGCAGCAGCTTTTACCATATCGGCCTCGGGCATGGCCAGCCAAGCCCCCTCCTTAAGGATTCTTAAACGAAGTGGAACGCGCCAAAGACCCCGAGCGCCGAGCTTGCTTCAGGAGGCCAATCGCTTAGATTGGAGCTAATTGAAAAAAATCGGAACGCGAGGCTTGGCGCCCGCAGGATGCGACAAAAGATGACCTTTGTTGACGCTGTTGAAGTTGCCGGCCGCAAGACCGGCTGTATCAAATTGCACGGCGAAGAAGCTTTCGCCGGGATGCGCAAAGCCGGACATCTGGCGGCCGATGTGCTTGACCTGCTTACCGAATTTGTGAAGCCTGGGGTCACGACCGAGGCGATCGACGCTTTTGTGTTCGACTACGCGATCTCCCATGGCGCCTATCCGGCTCCGCTCGATTACCGGGGCTATCGCAAATCGGTCTGCACTTCGATCAATCATGTGGTCTGCCACGGCATGCCGGACCGCAAGCCGCTGAAGGATGGCGATATCGTCAATATAGACGTAACCTTCATTTTCGAGGGCTGGCATGGCGATTCGAGCCGCATGTATCTCGTCGGCGATGTTCCCCGCCGTGCCCAGCGCCTCGTCGAAGTGACTTATGAAGCCCTGATGCGGGGCATGGCGGTCGTGCGGCCGGGCGCGACGACCGGCGACATAGGCGCCGCGATCCAGGAATTTGCCGAATCCGAACGCTGCTCGGTGGTGCGCGATTTCTGCGGCCATGGCCTTGGCCGTCTTTTCCATGACGAGCCCAACATCCTCCACTATGGCCGGCGGGGCGAAGGTGTGGCGCTGAAGGCCGGGATGTTTTTCACGATCGAGCCGATGATCAATCTCGGCCGCCCGCATGTGAAGATCCTGTCCGATGGATGGACGGCCGTAACGCGCGATCGTTCCATGTCCGCGCAGTTCGAGCATTCGATCGGCGTGACCGAAACAGGCTATGAAGTCTTCACGCTTTCGCCCAGGGGACTGCACCGGCCGCCCTATAATAGCGTCTCGGCACAAGGCGCATGACGAAGGCTGGCGCTCCTCCTGAGCCTGCCACCGAGACGCCGCATTATCACGGTCACCGCGAGAGATTGCGCGATCGTTTTCGCAAGGCGGGCGCCGACGCGCTCGCCGATTATGAATTGCTTGAACTCATACTGTTTCGCGCCATGCCGAGGCGCGACGTCAAACCGATCGCCAAAAATCTGATAACGCGTTTCGGCTCTTTCGCGGAGGTGATTGCGGCGCGCCCGGAGCGTCTTTGCGAGATCGATGGGCTGGGCGATGCCGCCGTAACTGAGCTCAAGATCGTCGAGGCGGCAGCGCGCCGTCTCACGAAATCGGCCATCGAGAAACGCCATTCCATGTCGAGCTTCACGGCGGTGATCGATTATTGCCGGACCGTGATGGGCTTTCTCGATCGCGAGGAATTCCGCATCCTTTTTCTCGACAAGAAGAACAACCTCATCGCCGACGAAGTGCAGGGCGTGGGAACGGTCGATCATGCACCCGTTTATCCGCGCGAGATCATGCGCCGCGCGCTCGAACTCAGCGCCTCGGCGATCATCCTCGTGCATAATCACCCTTCAGGCGATCCTCAACCTTCGACCGATGATATTTACCTCACGCAGCAGATCATTGCGGTGGGTAAGCCCCTGAAGGTCACGGTTCACGACCATTTGATCATCGGCAAACATGGTCACGCGAGCCTCAAAGGCATGCGTCTCATCTGATCTGGCGCCTTATGGGCCACTCACCCTCCCAAGCCCTCATGCTGAGGAGCAGGCGGAGCCTGCGTCTCGAAGCACGAGGGCTTGCGGGGCAGACAAACCCTTGCGCGTGATCGCGCGCATGAACTGAACGGTCCGGCGGAAGGGCCGGAAAGATGCCGCAGACCGATTCCTCGTCCTTCGAGACGGCTGCTTTGCAGCCTCCTCAGGATGAGGAATCTGGTGCCTGATGCCGACATGCCCCTTGGCGCAAGTCACCCTTCCAAGCCCTCATGCTGCGGGAACCAAGGACCGCCTTTTCCCTGGTATTAACGGCCGGTAGGAAATTGAGCGGGTGATGGAAAGCCTATTTGTTAAGGCCGTGATGCAAGCCTGTTCGAACGCTGCGCAGGAGAAGCTCTCGCGATTGTTCAAGCGAGAATTGAGCGGAATTTCGACCAAGTATTTGCATTGAATAGAAAGTGCCATGGCATGGGAGATTTGTGGCCCAATCAAAGTGTCTTCGAAGAAGAGCTCCGGCTTGCCATCGATGGCGGCGGTCTTGTGGTGCATTACCAGCCCATTTTGGCGAGCGATGATGGCAGACCTGTGTCTGTTGAAGCTCTGGTGCGTTGGCAGCATGCGACGCATGGGCTCATCGCGCCCGGTCAATTCATTGGCCGTGCCGAGGAGTGCGGCCTCATCATTGCGTTTGGCGAATGGGTGCTGCGCCGGGCCTGCATCGATGCGCGGCGTTGGCCAAATCTGCGCATCGCCGTCAATGTGTCGCCGATGCAATTCCTGCATGAAGGGTTTGTCGCCAGCGTCGCGCGCATCGTGCGGGAAACGGGATTTGAGCCGGAACGACTCGAACTCGAATTGACCGAGGGCATTTTGATCGCGGACGCCAAGCGCGCCCAGGAAGCAATCACCACCTTGCGTGCGCTGGGGATCAGAATGGCCCTTGATGATTTTGGCACCGGCTATTCGAGCCTGAGCTATCTGCACAGGTTCGTCTTCGACAAGATCAAGATCGACCGGTCTTTTCTCGAACCGAACACGCAGGAAGGCGCGACGATCCTGCGGGCGATGATCGGCCTTGGACGGGCGCTCGGGATGACGGTCACGGCTGAAGGCATTGAAAGCGCCGAGCAACAGCGCTTTCTTCAGGCCTTGGGCGCCCATGAGCTCCAGGGATTTCTTTTCTCGCCTGCCGTTCCCGCCGCAGATATCGACGTGATGATTACCCAGGCGGCGTCAGGACGCGGGTCGTGGCGGCGCAAGCAGGACCCCCTGCACTCGGTGGCATGAAGCGTTTTCCGTCATGCCACCGGTCATTTCTCTTGACCGTTGGCGCGAACTGTCAGTGAAGCAGAAATTCACCATCGATTGTCTTGATCTCGGCTGGTTTGATCAGCTTCGAATGGCCGACGCGAACGCTGTAGAGCGTGCCGTCAAGGCTCTGGCGCCAGAATGTCAGGAATTTGAGCAAGGTCGGAAATTCTGGCGCGATATCGTAATCCTGCCAGATGTAGGTCTGCAAAAATCGCGGATGATCGGGCATGCGATAGAGGATTTCCGCTGTCGCAAGACCATAGCCTGCGAGTTGCTTCAGGAAATCCTGAGAAACTTCACCCTTTCCGCAATTGGCTTTGCTCGTCATTGTAGTCAACCTCCGCGCCCAACGCCAGGCATTCGGATTGCCGATTCACTCCGGCGTCTGCATGGACTGCTCCCCAGCATGATTCTGGTCTTCAGTGCCGATGAGATTAACGCAATGATCCAAGCTGCGGGTCCATCCGCCGAGCGAAATGACAAAAGTACGAAATGACAAAAGCAAGCTGTGTGCCGATGGTAACGCCTATTAAGGATCGCGTTGCCTCGACGATTATTCAGGAGAATGCTGAAGCTTTCGCAAAGCCTCTTGCGTATCAATGTCAATCGCGACCGCGGGATCATCGACCTTATATTCAAGAATTTGCGCCCCGCCTTGATCGAGGAGGGCGCGGGCGCCTTGATCGCCATCAAGTTCATGAATGCGCGCGAAAAGGCCGCGTCCGAGAAGGGCCGGGTTGCCGCGCCGCCCCGCATGCGTGGGCAGCACCGCCAGCGGCTCCAAAGGGGCTCTTTGAAAAACGCCGATCAGACCTTCGATCAAAGCCGCCGAAATAAAGGGCATGTCGCCAAGCAAAACGAGAGCGCCGCGAATGCTCTGCGGCAAGGCGCGAATTCCGGCCTTCAATGAACCGGCAAGGCCCGCCGCATAATCAGGATTATGGACCCACTGTAGTTCGAGCCCATCTAGCGCGCCCGCGACTCTTTCTGAAGCATGTCCGGTGATCACCAGAACTGGCCGGGCGCTTGAGGCAAGCGCAGCCTCAGCGACATGGCGCACGAGCGGCTTATCCCGGAGCTTGGCAACGAGCTTGGTTTCCAGGGGGCCGGAGTCGAACCTTGTCCCCTGGCCCGCCGCGAGGATGAGCGCCGCTACCTCACGCATCGGAAGACTCGCGCGGATGTGGCCGCTCCACGATCTCGGCGAGAAGTCCGCCAGCACCCATCCGGCGAATATCTTCCGTCTTGACCGGGACCCCGGCAAGGAACCTTTGCAGAATGAAATCGAAACCATTCTCCTTGGGCGAGCGGGCGCAGCCGGGCGCACCAATCACCGGCTTGGTGCAGGCTGCAGACGGCAGCGCGCCAACGAGCAGCAGGTTGCCTGGATCGACAGGCATTCCGAAATGTTCGATGCGCCCGCCTGCCATCGCAATCGCGGCGGGAATAATATCGCGCCGGTCGGTAATGGCCGAAGCGCCGAAAACGATGAGAAGATCGCTCGAAGGTTCAAGCATGCGGAGCGCTTGCGCCAGTGGCTCGGCCTCGTGCGGGACTTGCATCTCCTGCCCGATCTTGGCGCCCGCAATGGCGAGCCTTTCGTCGAGCACGCGCAAGGTCTTGGTCACGGTTGCGGGCTTCAGGCCAGGCAGAAGCGTCGAGACCACGCCGACCTGCAGGGGCAGGAAGGGCGCGATCCGCAAGGGTGCTGCACGCGCCGCCTCAAGGCTCCGCGCCAGCGTCACTGCTGGCACGGCGAAAGGAATGATCTTGACCGTCGCAACCATTTCGCCCGCGCTCACCCGGCGCATCGGCGGCAGGGTCGCGACAGTGACGGCCTCATCGAGCGCATTGACGCGGTCGATCATGTCCACCGCCGCAAGGAAAAGACCATCGGTTTCCGCAAAAAGATTGCAGCGGCCAGTGAAGGCGTGGTCGATGCGCAAATTCTCGCCCCGCAAACCTTCAGCGAGACGGCGGGCAGCCTCGTTTTCCTCGATGTCGCCCTGTTCGAGCCGCGCGGCAATAATTTCGTCTATGCCCGCTGCAAGCATCGCATTCACTTGGCTCAAGCCGATCAGCTCGCCCTTTTTGAGGTTCAAACCTCGGGTCTTGAGAGCATGGGCCAGGATCGCGCCTTGGCTTGCGGCAACCGCAATCTTCCCGAATTTCACGCGGCCTTCTCCCTCCACAAAGCCCTTCCGCGCAAGGCGGCAATGATCTCGGCCATGATCGAAACCGCGATTTCAGCAGGGCTTACCGCGCCAAGGTCGAGCCCGATTGGCGCATGGATTTGCGCAAGCATAGTCTCGCTGAAACCTGCCGCGCGCATGCGTTCGAGACGCTTGCCATGGGTGGTTCGCGAGCCCAGCGCGCCAATATAAAAACAGCCCGCCCGCAGGGCCTCGATCAAGGCCGGATCGTCGATGCGTGGATCATGAGTGAGGAGAGCCATGGCCGTGCGCGAATCGAGCTGCAGGGAGGGCAGGGCAGTCTGCGGCCATTCAGCGATGAGTTGTGTGTCGCCAAAACGCTCCGGTGTCGCGAAAGCCGTGCGCGGATCGACGATGATCATGTCGAAATCCGCAAGTTTGGCGATTGGCGCCAAAGCCTGGGAAATATGCACGGCACCGATGACGACGAGCCGGGGCGGGGGCAAATGGACCTCCAGGAATAAGTGCTGACCCTCATATTCAATCAATGCGCTCGCGCCTTGCCGCAGCTGTATCTGGAGGCGATCGCGCAAAGGGTCGCAAGCAAACGCGTCAGCACCTACCAATCGCTGCTCGCCGGACCCCAAATCCGTGACCAGGATAGAGGTGCGGCGGGCGGCAAGTTCAGCATTCAGCGCAGCGAGAAGATCGAAGCGCATCAATCGACCCTTTCCACATAGATCCTGATTCTGCCTCCGCAGGACAATCCTGCGCGCCAGGCGGTCTCATTGGCGACGCCGAATTCGAGCAGACGCGGACGGCCCTCTTCGATCACGTCCAAGGCCTCGGTCACGACGTCGCCCTCGACGCAGCCGCCAGAGATCGAGCCAAGAAAGAGCCCGTCCGCGTCGATGATGAGATGGCTGCCGGCGGGGCGCGGCGCGGACCCCCATGTCTCGACCACGGTCGCGATTGCGACGGATTTTCCCGCCTCGATCCACTCCTGCGCCTTGCGCAAAATCGCCTCATTCGATGCCAGCATGCGAATGACTTCCCTCGCTTCAAGGGCTCGTGTCAGCTACGATCCTTGCACGGTCCCTGGAAGAAGATAGGGATGCGCGCCGCATATATCACGGCGCGCCGTGAAGCGATTTATCAGTCCGTCGCATGAGCCGCTCATCCACCCACGAAAAACAAGGTCTATGAGTGCGGATGCCGTTTGCTGCGCGGTGCGAGCTTGCTACACTCTCTTTGCATGGATAAAGCCGAAGCAGATCCGAGTCGCGGCGGTCAATCGGAAGGTACAGCTACGAACCCTGAATCTTTCAAAGCCAGGGTCTATTCGACGGGGAGAGGCATGACGGACATCAATGTTGCGGGCGAGACGTTCCGCGTGCTCATCGAGGGAGACGAGACAAAGCCGGTCTTGATGCTCGCCCATGCCCTCGGTTGCAATCTCGACATGTGGGACAAGCAGATTCCTGCGTTCACGGAGCATTTCCGTGTGGTCCGCTATGATTCGCGCGGGCATGGGTCGAGCGTAGCCAATGAGGGGCCTTATTCGATCGCAGACCTCGGCCGCGATGCCCTCAATATTATCGATGCGCTCGCCCTTGAAGAGGTGCATTGGCTTGGGCTGTCGCTCGGCGGCATGGTCGGTCAATGGCTTTTGACCAATGCGCCAGACCGAATCGAACGCGCTGTGCTTGCCAATACAACCGCGCATCTGTCAGAGCTCGATCCCTGGAACAGCCGCATCACGACCGTGCGCGAACAAGGGCTTGAGGCGGTGATCGAATCAGTGATCGAACGCTGGTTCACCGAAGGATTTCGCGTGGAGCATCCAGAGGCTGTGGTCCCCATCGTGGCGATGCTGCAGGCAACTCCGGTGCAAGGCTATCTTGCCTCTTGCGCAGCGGTTCGCGACATGGATTTTCGCGAGGCTATCCGGTCCGTCACAAACCCGGTTCTCGTCATCACGGGCCGTGCCGATCTATCGACGCCGCCCGAAATGGGTGAGCTGATCGCCAGTTCAATTCCCGGTGCGCAGCTTGTCACTCTCGAAGCCGCCCATCTCTCGAACATCGAGGACGAAGCGAATTTCAACAAGGCGGTCATTGACTTCCTGACGGCGCCCGAGGTGCCGGTCGCCGAGGCGCCGGTGCTGGTAAGCCGCCCGCGCCGCAAGCTTCCGGCCAAAAAGGTTGCAGCCAGAAAAGCACCGGTCAAGCAGGCACCGGCAAAGAAGGCCCCTGCCAAAAAGGCAGCGGCGAAAAAAGCGGTTGTGAAGAAGGCCGCGGCCAAGAAAGCCGTTGCCAAGAAGGCGCCTGCCAAGAAAGCTCCAGCCAAAAAAGCTGCGGTGAAAAAAGCGCCAGTGAAGAAAGCTCCGGTGAAGAAAGCCGCAGCGAAAAAAGCGGTCGTGAAAAAGGCTGTGGTGAAAAAGACTGCCGCCAAAAAAGCTGTGGGTAAAAAGGCTGCGGTCAAGAAAACGGCGATGAAGGCCGCACCCGCCAAAAAAGCCGCCGTCAAGAAAGCCGTGCCGAAGAAAGCTTTGCTCAAGAAGGCGCCTGCCAGGAAGGCGCCCGCTAAAAAAGCGGGGCGCAAGAGGTAAGCCCGGTCAAAAAGAGGCGGCACTTCGAGATTGAGGTTTGATCCGCAAATTCCTGGCAATTGGGCTCTGGACAATCCGATCCAAGCTCCTCTATAAGGCGCCCTTACGTCGGAGCTAGATGCATCCGGCGGCGCCCAGGTAGCTCAGTTGGTAGAGCATGCGACTGAAAATCGCAGTGTCGGTGGTTCGATTCCGCCCCTGGGCACCATTAATGTTTCCCCCTCGTTGAAGCCCTGTGCAGCGCCGTCATTGCGAGCGAAGCGAAGCAATCCAGCCGAGCCGCTGCGCTCCTCCAATGACTAGGCCCCGTGTCGGGTTCTGATCAAGGAAGCTTGGTATTCATCGCCCGAAATTGCACGTCATCGAACCATACCGTTCCGCCGCCGGCGGGCGACGGTGCGCCAGACTCCAGATGTATCTCCACATAGGCTGGCAGATCGCCGCCGCAGGCCCCGGATGGGTTCTCCTTTGGCAAGGTGAAGGTCACCGAGAGGGGTGTCCAGTCTGAACTGCCGGGCGGCAGGGAGGGCGAGGCCTCGCTCGCGATGAAACAGCCTGACTGCGTGTACCAGGAGATATTTATGCGCGCGACGCCCCTAACTTTGTCGCCGCGTGTGAAGGCTGTCACACTATAGCTCTGCCCCGGCACGGTCACTATGGGAGGCGATAGAAAATACCCGGGAATACCATATTGGTTGCTGATGCCGTTGCTTATGCGGGCAGAGACGGCGCCCTCGTATGATAGACTCCTGTCGACCGCAAAATCTGCCTGAAAGCCGCAGCCGGGCTTTGGGGCGCTGTCACAGGGACGCGTCCATAGCCGCCACAGAACGGGGAGACCGCTCGGGTCGGTTTGCTCAAAACCATTGTTGAAATCGTCCGAAAGCGCCGCCCCGGCATTGACGGCGCGCATGAAACCGGCGGCGGGCTTCTCGCTCGTATCGGTACGAAGCAGGCCGTAATAATATTCCCTGGGGTTTGATGCCGTACTGGAGGGCGGGATCGCCGTGGCCGTGAAATCGGAATATGCCCAGGGCGCGATGACCGGCAAGCCCAAGGCTTTGGCGGCAAAGCTCAGCGTCTTCAACTGGTAGGCCTGCATCGCCTCGGTCGCAATGCGGTTCGGCGCTTCGCCAAACAGAGCGCCCTCGGGATCGTTCGGCTGATAGCCGGCATAGCTCGAGTAGCCGGCTTCGCCGATGATGACCGGCAGATTGCCGGCGAATTCCACGATGTCCCGCAGCTTGCTATAGGCTGCGGCAGCATTGCCATAGACATGGACATCCAGCATGTCGAGAGGGATCCCGGCCGCGCGCAGCTCTTGCAGATGTTGCAGGACGCTATGCCCCGGCTGTGCCGTGACCGAGACGGTCACCGGGATCGAACCCGCCGCCGATTTCAAACTGGGCATGAGCGCGCGCGCCCAGGCGAACTGGGCAGGATCCGCCGTGTCGAGCTCATTGCGCAGATCGATGAAGGCGATGCGGGGATCGTCCTTGAATGGGCCGACGACAGCGTCAATCCAGCGCTTGCTGTCCTCGATCGAGGTAAAATTGTTGAGCCAGTCGAAGAGCCCAAGCTGTATGCGCAAGCCATGCCGATCGGCTAGTTGGACGACCTCAGCCAGGCGGCTCAGGGCCGTCGAGGAAGGGGTCGGCAGGGCGAATGCAGGGATCAGGACGTTGATACGGACCGTGTTGAAATTCATTCCCGCGATGCGGATGAAATCCTGCTCGATCGTCGCTGGGTCCCAACGATCCCACATATAGGTCCAGCCATTGGCGGCCGGATAATAATTCATCAGCCGAATCCGTTCGACCGGCAGGCGCTGTGCGGAGCCGTCTCCCGCGAGCTGGGCATGACCAGCGGTAGCGACGAAGAGAAGCGCGGTGCCGGCGATGAAGAGGCGTGCAGAGAAAAATCCGCGCGAGCGAGCCTTCAGCTTCACGTAGCCCTCCTTCATAGCTTTCCTGCGGATTATACTGCCACCTCTTCACGATGGCGGTAAGAGCATGGCTGTTAGAGGGCTTTCAAATCGAGGCTCAAATCATAGGCCTCGTCGCCGGGCGGTATTCGTGCAAATAGAAGCCTTCGAGCGGATCGAAATCGCCTTCCCATGGTGCTCGGCCAGCACTGAGCGGCCATCATGCAAATCTGCCTGCCAGCGCGAGCGGATCCCGGCGCGGCTGAAGTCGGGGCGAGGAGCCTGACAATGTGCATCCGTGTCAGCCATAGCTCGCATTTCCCGCAAGGCATCGCATTGGCGCTCGATCTCGGGCAGCCGGGTGGCAATTCGCGCAAGCGCGGGCACCAAGGTGTTTTGAATGTGTCTGATCGTGGAGCCGGGTTGTCGCAAGGCCGGGCCGTGGCTGGCCTCGTGAAATTGCCTCTCGCTATCGACTCCAAAGCCATCCGATACTTCATCCGGCCGCGTCCTTATCCGATCCTCTTCCCAACGCCTTTGTGCTATTCTGCCGGTGCTATTCTGCCGGGGCGTATTGAGAGGAGATCAGGATATGAGAAAGCAGCAATTCTTCCTTGTCGCGGCGGCGCTCGCCGGTGCGGCCTGGAGCCTCCCCAATGCAGCCAAAGCCGGCCAATGCCCGGCCGACAAGATCAGCGTCGACGCCACCAAGCCCGTCACGACTCCGGCCAAGGATGTAAGTGACACGGTCCTCGCCGCGATCGATCTTTCCAAGGAGCCGGCGAATATCGCTGATCGCAAGCTACGCCTGCGCAAGCTCGTCGTTCAGCCTGATGGTGTCGTTCCCTGGCACAGCCATGGCGATCGTCCGGCCATCATCTACATTATTGAAGGCGAGATCACGGAATATGCGAGCAATTGCGCCGTCCCGATCCTGCACAAGGCGGGCGATGTCGTCCGCGAGACCAGCGCCACATCGCATTGGTGGAAGAACACGGGCGGAAAGACGGTGACGCTTCTCTCCGCCGATGTTCAACACGACGAGAGCGATCACAATATGTGAGCGCCTTGAACCCCGTTTCGATGGCCATGGCGGCGCCCGAGTGTAGTCGAAGGGCGCCGAGTGCCTTCACTCGAGGAATATTCGGGAGCGCCAAATGCCCAAGGCTGCCGGAATGGTCTCCAAGACAAGTCTTGCCGATGAAACGACGGTGCAATCATCGCCAAATGACTTCACGTACACGCTGGTGATCGGACTGATTGCTTTTCTGACCCTTGTTGATCTCTTCGCCACGCAAGCCATTCTGCCTTTGCTGACGCAAGCCTATGGCGTTACCCCCGCAGCCATGGGCCTTGCCGTCAATTCAACAACGGCTGGCATGGCTATCGCGAGTTCCGGTGTCGCCTTCTTCAGCCGGGCGATCGATCGGCGCCGGGGCATTTTCCTGAGCCTTACGCTTCTTGCCATCCCGACTTCGCTCTTGGCCTTTGCTCCCAATCTGGCGGTTTTTGCTGCCTTGCGCATCATCCAGGGTCTTTGCATGGCTTGCGCATTTACGCTGACCTTGGCTTATTTGGGCGAGCATTGCAGCGCCCGTGCGACCGCCGGTGCCTTCGCCGCCTATATCACCGGAAATGTGGCTTCGAATCTATTTGGCAGGCTCATGGCCGCGGCGCTTGCGGACCAATTTGGTCTCGCTACGAATTTTTTCGTCTTTGCCGGTCTCAATCTCGCTGGAGCGGCTCTGGTCTATTTCACCATTGATCGCGCGCGCTCCATGGAAGCGGTTGCCGCGCACCCTTTATCCGCCATCAATGTGCTTGCGATGCACCTTGGCAACAAGGCTTTGCGGGCGAGCTTTGGCATCGGCTTTTGCATTCTCTTTGCCTTCATAGGCACGTTCACATATGTCAATTTCGTGCTGGTGCGCCCGCCGATTGCGATCGGAATGATGGCCCTGGGCTTCGCTTATTTCGTCTTTGCCCCATCCATTTTTACGACTCTTCTGGCGGGCAGGGCCGTCAGCCGGTTTGGAACGCGGCGCACGATGTGGGGTGCTCTCGCCTTTGCTGGCCTTGGTTTGCCGCTCACCTTGGTTCCGACGCTCGGCGCTGTGATCGCTGGAATGATCTGCATCGCGGTGGGAACCTTTTTTGCTCAAGCCATAGCAACGGGATTTACCGGGCGGGCAGCGACAGCTGATCGCGGTGCTGCTAGCGGCATCTATCTTACATTCTATTTCTGTGGCGGCCTCGCTGGCACCGCAATGCTCGGCTGGCTTTTCGACCGTTTCGGCTGGATTGCCTGCGCTACGGGCGTAGGCTTGGCGCTGGCTGTGGCCGCACTTTTGACCTCGCGGCTCAAGATCGACGCGAAGACCTGAAGGGTTCCGGCAGGATTTGTCTCAAAATTGAACCGCCATTCCTTCCGAATCCAGTTTAAGCATGACTGTTGCATTGGAGGCTCACTCAAATCATTGGGTTTGTCCCCGGCCGGCATTCGTGCAGATAGAAGCCTTCGAGCGGATCGAAATCGCCTTCCCATGGCGCTTCGGCCAGCACCGCACGGCCATCGTGCAAACCTGCCTGCCAGCGCGAGCGGATTCCGGCACGGCTGAAGTCGAAATCCTTCATATGGTCCTCGCCCCGGATCTGTGGGGCGAGGAGCCTGACAATGTGCATCCTTGTCAAACAGCCATAGCCCGCCATTTCCCGGACAGCATTGCTCCGGCGCTCCGTTTCGGGCAGCCGGGTGGCAAGCTCGGCAATAATATGGCGCAGGCGGTGAATCTGTTTTTGCCGCCGGATGTGACTGACGGTGCGGCTCGAATATTGAACATCCTTCTGGCGGTTGAGAACCTGCGAGATCGTCTCCGGCTCCGGCCCATCCGGGTTCCAGATGTGGACAGCGAACACAATGGAATTACGGCGCGGATTATCGTCGAATACGGTCTCGACCGGCGTGTTCGACAATATGCCGCCATCCCAATAAAGCTCGCCATCGATGCGCACCGCCGGAAAGGCGGGCGGCAAGGCCCCTGATGCCATGACATGGCGCACCGTCAGGGGCATGTCGCGGCTGTCGAAATAGTGCATCTCGCTCGTTCGCACATGAGCGGCGCCGACGGTGAGGCGTGGGCTGCAGCGTTGAATGCGCGGGAAATCGACGAGTTCGGTCAATGTTTCTTCGAGCGGACGGGTCGAATAATAGCCCGCCCCATCGGCCGGAAGCGGCGCATCCGGGGAAAGCCACGCTGGCGGATTGGGCGTGAAAAAGCTTGCGACGCCTGTTGCGATCGACATCAGATTTGGCAGGCTCTGACCGAAGAAGGGGAGGTTCCCGAAGGCCTCGATGGAAGGATCACGCCCGACCCGGTTCCAGAATGCTTCAAGATTTCTCAACCGGTTTTCAGGCTCGTTGCCGGCGATGAGGCTCGCATTGATCGCACCAATCGATGTGCCAATGACCCAGTCCGGCTCGATTCCCGCTTCATGCAGGGCCTCATAGACCCCGGCCTGATAGGCGCCAAGCGCGCCGCCGCCCTGAAGCACGAGGACGATCTGGCCGAAATCGGAGAGTTTCGTCTTGACAGAGTCCAAGCTCTCGATTTGCTCGGGACAGAGATCTTGGTGCATCGACATGCCTCCTCAATCTTTGCAAGACACGAAAGGTTCCAAGACACGAAAGGTTCGATGTCAAAGGGTGCGACCTTCCCGATTTGAGCGAGGCCGCGAGTTTCCCCGCGCAAGCCGCGCGGTCAATGCCGTCCGCCCTGTTCTTCGTCGCAGGGTCAGCTTATGTTACCACATACCGCCGTTCCGCAGGAACAGGCGGTGCAACTCCGGTAAATCGCCTGTGCGTCAGCGATTTACCGGAAACGAACCCTGAATCCTCAAGGATTCAGGGTATACCAAGCGAGTGGGGCGAGGCTTCCATTCTCGCCTGCTTCGTGCGATGCCCTCAAGCCAACGACCCGCATTTACGAGATCCGAATGACCGATTTTTTCCGCGAAGTCGATGAAGATGTCCGCCGTGAGCGGGCCCTCCAGCTGCTGAGCAAATACCAATACTTGTTCATTGGCCTCGCTGTCGTGCTCGTCGCCGCGACCGCGGCTTGGCGCATTTGGGATACGCGGCGGACAGCCGCGGCGGAAGCGGCGGGCGGGCGCTATGAGGCGGCCTTGCAATTGGCGCATGATGGCAAATCCGCAGAAGCGCAAGCTGCCTTCGACGCGCTCGCCAAGGAGGCGCCGCCTGGCTATCGGACCTTGGCGAAGCTGCGCGCCGCGGATGAACTGGCGGCGCACGATCCGGAAGCGGCGCGAAAGGCCTATGACGCACTTGCCAGTGAGCCGGGCTATGATCCCGCCTTCCAGGACGTTGCGCGTTTGCGCTCGGCCATGCTCTTCGTCGATCAGGCCGATCCGAAAGAGGTTGAACAAAAGCTCAGTCCCTTGGCGACGGGGTCTTTCCCCTATCGCAATTCGGTTCGCGAACTTCTCGCCCTGGCGGCCTTGAAGCGCGACGATTTCGCTGCTGCCGGGCGTTGGCTCGACGCGATCGTTACCGACCCAGCGGCGCCCGCTGCCTTGCGTCAGCGCGCTGAAGCCTTCCTTAGCCTCGTTCAAGCTGGCAAGCTTGGGTCCAAGTAATGTTCAGAATCGCGATCATTGGCCGCCCGAATGTCGGCAAGTCCACGCTGTTCAATCGCCTCGTGGGCAAGAAGCTGGCGCTGGTTGACGACCGGCCGGGCGTCACCCGCGACCGTCGCGAAGGCGCAGCCAGGCTCGGCGATCTTACCTTTACCATCATCGATACGGCCGGACTTGAAGAGGGCGATCAGATCTCGCTGCCCGGCCGGATGCGGGCGCAGACGGAAGCCGCGATCGAACATGCCGACGGAATTTTCTTCCTGTTCGATTCCCGCGTCGGCCTGACGCCCGATGATCGCTTCTTCGCCAATCTCGTGCGCCGCGCCGGAAAACCCTTGATTCTCATCGCCAATAAGGCCGAGGGGCGGATTGGTGAAGCCGGCGCGATCGAAGGGTTCGACCTTGGTCTTGGCGACCCTGTTCCGCTTTCAGCCGAACATGGTGACGGTTTTTCCGAACTTTATTCGGCACTGCGCGAGGCCCTTCCTGAAGAAACCGAACTGCCGGACGAGGAAGAAGAAGAGGCAAAACGGCTTCAACTCGGCGAAGACGAGGACGGCTCCGAACTCGATATTACGAAACCTCTGCGGATTGCTGTCGTCGGCCGTCCCAATGCTGGCAAGTCCACCCTGCTCAATCGCATCCTGGGTCAGGATCGTCTCTTGACGGGGCCGGAGGCGGGCCTCACCCGCGATTCCATCGGCATTGATTTCGAATGGCGCGGCCGCAAGGTGAAGATTTTCGACACGGCGGGCCTGCGCAAGCGCGCCAAGGTCGAGGACAAGCTTGAGAAGCTTGCGGGCGCCGATGCTCTGCGCGCGGCAAAATTCGCCGAAGTCGTCGTGCTTTTGCTCGATGCCACCATTCCTTTCGAGAAACAGGATCTGACCATCGCCGATCTTGTCGAGCGGGAGGGCAGGGCGCTCGTCATCGGTCTCAACAAATGGGATCTGATCGAGGCCCAAGGGGCGGGCAGGGGCGCGAAATTATCCGAATTACGCGAGGAGGCGGCACGGCTCCTGCCGCAGGTGAAGGGCGCGCCCGTCGTTCCGGTTTCCGGCGCGACGGGGGAGGGCATCGAGAAATTGATGGAAGCGATTTTCCGCGTCCATGTCACCTGGAACAAGCGGATCTCGACGGCAAGGCTCAATCGCTGGCTCGCCGGCGCGCTTGAACAGACGCCGCCGCCCGCTGTCTCCGGCCGGCGGATCAAGATCCGCTACATGACGCAATTGCGCGCGCGGCCGCCCTATTTCATGATTTTCGGCAATCAGCTCGACGAATTGCCGACGAGCTATGAGCGCTTTCTGGTCAACGGCCTGCGTCAGGCCTTCGATCTGCCCGGCGTGCCAATCCGCATGTCGAAAAAGACAAGCGACAATCCTTATGCGCAGAAAAAGGCGCGGCAGAGCTAGCGGAAATTTAATTTGGCCTGCGCCACCTATCAGCCTTATGCTCGGTCGTGTCACATCAATTCGGTAGAATAGTCGTGCCTTTCTATATTTACGAGATTCCGTCAATCAAACATCGCGAGGAACGCAATTGGGCCACAGAACAGGAGGCTCTGAGCGCGCTCAAGCATGTCGCGAGGCGGGGTGTCGATCAAGGTGCGCCCAAGGATCAGCCGATCATCCTGAGCGAGAAATCCTCCGGCCGTAAGCTCTATGAAGGACCGATCGGCGTGGCGACCAAACCCTTGCCGCCCCAAGGTTGACGTAAGCTTGGCGACAAACTCTTTCCGCAAATATTAGCAAGGCCTAAAGATGACATTGCCGGAAGGCGAAAGACAATCAGGCTTGCGCCGCGTCCTTTTGTGGCTCGCGGAATCGCTCGTCATTTTCTATGTCGCGCTCGACGCGATCATCGTCCCGCTCTTTCGCCCCTTCCTGCGCTGGTTCGCGAAGCTTTGGCTCGTCATCCGGTTTGAAGAATTCGTCGCGACCCTTCCGGCCTATGGCATCCTCGTTTTGCTCGCGATTCCCTTTGTGATCGCGGAGCCTGCGAAAGTCTATGCGCTCTATCTCCTGGGCACCGGGCATGTGACGATCGGGCTTGTCACGATGGCCGGCGCCTATCTCCTCAGCCTCGTGCTGGTGGAGCGGGTCTATCAGGCCGGGCGTGCCAAGCTCAAAACCATCGGCTGGTTCGCCAAGTTCATGAATTGGCTCGTGCAGTTCCGCGATCAGCTTTCGGCCTGGGCGAAATCGACGCGGATCTGGGCTATGGTGACCCAGCTCAAGCGGGGGGCGCGGCTCTTCATAGCACGGCTTCGTCCGCGCTAGAGCAAAATGACTTATCTTTGAATCGTCATGCTCTTTAGTATTTGTTTTGTCGCGTGTCCGGACGCAAAACTGGTTTCCACTTTAGCTGGACACGAGGGCTGATCCAACTCACGCCGGCGCTTGGAAACTCAGGATCTTGTCCGTCGGGAAATCATAGAGCTTGCCGGTTTCGGTCCATTCCGGCGTACAAAGCGCGGCGATTTTCGGCGCGAGCTCCTCAGGCGTGCGCAGGGTCATAGGATCTTCGCCGGGCATGGCCGTGGCGCGCATACGGGTGCGCAAAGGGCCCGGGTTCACGCTCATGACCTTGATTGCGGAGGTATTGATCGTCTCGGCGGCATAGGTACGGGCGAGCGCGTCAAGCGCGGCCTTAGAGATCGCGTAGGGTCCCCAATAGGGTTTGAAATTGGCGGTATGGCCCGCGCCAGAGGAGATGAATACGACACGGCCAGCGTCAGCCGCGCGCAACAAAGGATCGAGCGAGCGAATGAGCCGCCAATTGGCGGTGACATTGACCGCGAAAACATTGTCCCATTGTTTCGGATCGACATGACCGAGAGGCGTCACTGGTCCGAGGGTCCCGGCATTCCCGATAAAAATATCGAGCTTGCCCCAGCGCTCATAGATCGCGAGGCCAAGCCTGTCGAGGGCTTCGAAGTCCTTTATGTCGCAGGGAACGAGCGTTGCTTCGGAGCCCTCCGCGCGGATTGCGTCGTCGAGTTCCTCGAGCGCGCCTTGTGTGCGGGCAAGCGCGATCACATGGGCGCCAGCGCGGGCGAGTTCGAGCGCAACCGCGCGACCGATCCCGCGCGAGGCGCCGGTCACGAGAGCGATGCGGCCTTCAAGAGGGCGGGACATGGAAGAACTTCCTGATCGGGGACCCCAACGTTCAGCTTAGCCCGCTTCCGCCAAAAGCGAGAGCTGGGTTTTCGTCTCACCGCTGACATCGGTAAGGTGAGTCGGGTAATCGCCGGTGAAGCAATGGTCGGTGAATTGCGGCCGTACCGGATCGCGGCCTTTCTCGCCCATTGCCCGGTAAATGCCTTCGACCGAGAGGAAGGCCAGCGAATCGCAGCCTATGTAAGTCCGCATTTCCTCAAGCGTATGGGTCGCGGCGAGGAGCTTGTCGCGCTCCGGCGTATCTATGCCATAATAATCGGGGTGCGTGATCGGCGGCGATGAAATCCTGAAATGGACCTCGCGCGCGCCCGCCTCGCGCATCATTTGCACGATCTTGATCGAGGTTGTTCCGCGCACGATCGAATCGTCAATAAGCACGATGCGCTTGCCTTGCACGACCGAGCGATTGGCGCTGTGCTTCAGGCGCACGCCCAATTCGCGCACTGTCTGGGTCGGCTGAATGAAGGTCCGCCCGATATAATGGTTGCGGATGATCCCGAGCTCGAAAGGAATACCCGCTTCCTGCGCATAGCCGATCGCGGCGGGAACACCGGAATCAGGGACCGGCACCACGACATCGGCATCGACTGGCGCTTCGCGTGCGAGTTCGGCGCCCATGGCCTTGCGCACCGCATAGACGGGCCGGCCGTGAACGATCGAGTCGGGGCGGGCGAAATAAATATATTCGAAAATGCAGGGACGCATCGGACGCATCGGAAAGGGCTTCAGACTTTCGATGCCGTCTTCGGAAATGACGACGATCTCGCCATTCTCGATGTCGCGCACGAAACGTGCGCCGATAATGTCGAGCGCGCAGGTTTCCGAAGCCAGAATATAATGACCGTCGAGCTCGCCGAGAACCAAGGGCCGGATCCCGAGTGGATCGCGTGCGCCAATGAGTTTCTTGCCGGTCAAGGCGACGAGCGAATAGGCGCCTTCGAGCGCGCGCAAGGCTTCTATGAAGCGCTCGATGAGGCGCGGCTTGCGGCTGCGCGCAACGAGGTGAAGAATGACTTCCGTGTCGGACGTCGATTGATAGATCGCGCCGTCGCGGACGAGATCGCGGCGCAAGCTCAGCCCATTGGTCAGATTGCCATTATGCGCCAGGGCAAAACCGCCGGAGTCGAGTTCGGCGAAGAGAGGCTGGACATTGCGCAGAATGGTTTCACCAGTCGTCGAATAGCGCACATGGCCGATGGCCGAATTGCCGGGCAGGCGCGCAATCGTCGAAGTTTTGGAGAAATGTTCGCTGACGAGACCGAGCCGCCGCTCGGAATTGAATCTTTGGCCATCGAATGCAACGATGCCAGCCGCCTCCTGCCCGCGATGCTGCAAGGCGTGGAGCCCGAGCGCGGTGATCGCCGCAGCTTCGGGATGTTCAAAGATACCGAAAACGCCGCATTCTTCCCGAAGACGATCGGCGTCCAGATCGAAATTCAAGTCGGGGTCGAATTGATCGTGAAGAGGCGAATCCATGTCTTGCGCGAAATTCACAGCTTCACTCATTGAACCATCCCCCGAAACTTCATCGCCGAAGATTTCGTCTTTGGCGATCTCAAGGTGATCCTAACCGGGCAGAAAGATCGTTAATATTTGGTCACTGCCGCACGTTACGATCCATGATACGGCTCGAAAGCAAGCGGGCCGCAATGGCTGTCGTAATACTTACATAATCCGCCGAGGGCAAGTTTTCATCTTTCATGCTGAGTTATATACAACAGGACATAAGTATTGACCGGCGCTGCCGCCTTGAATTTCAGTCAACCCTTTGGAAAAATAGAAATTCAAAAAGGGCTAAGGATCGCCCTTGGCGATCCTTGGAGCGCTTTCCGATCACGGAGCCATTCGCGGTCCGCTCAGGTCCGTTTGCCGCCGCCGGGCCTTTGCAGCGGGGTCGGTTTGGTGTCCGAATCGCTGTCAGGCTCGGCGTCCTCGGTCGGGGTCTTCGGCTTTTTCAGCCTCGCGAGCAAACCTTCGGGATCGTCGGGAAGGACTGTCATCAACTGATCGCCGGTGGCCTGCAAGATCGGCCTCATACGCGCGGTCTTGACCCAATCGGGCTGGGTCGTCTCCGGCACGAGCCAGTTGAAGAAGACATAAGCGATCACGCATAGCAAAAGTCCGCGCGCCGCGCCGAAGACGAAACCGAGCGAACGATCGAGCGCGCCGACCTTGGAATCGAGAATCGCATCCGACAATTTGATCGTGATCAGCGAAACCAGAATCAGCGTAACGAAGAAGACGGCGGCGACCGCGGCGGCGAGCGCGAG
>Ga0306918_10000188_pt1 | contig 26038 bp, 24 predicted proteins | sample tim00Cox0000000H_FD_203315 | JGI IMG/M metagenome (GOLD analysis project Ga0306918, IMG submission 203315) | Lab enrichment of tropical soil microbial communities from Luquillo Experimental Forest, Puerto Rico - timezero.00C.oxic.00.000.00H (v2)... | ecosystem: Environmental > Terrestrial >... | reverse complement strand
CCGATGGCAGCAATACCAGGGCCGGCTTGACCCCAAGCGCCTGGTGTTCATCGACGAAACCTGGGCCAAGACCAATATGACCCGCCGCCATGGGCGCTCGCCGCGTGGCATCCGTCTGATCGCCAAGGTGCCGCACGGCCGCTGGCGAACACTGACCTTTCTGGCGGCGTTGCGCTGCGACCGGATCGCCGCTCCTTGCGTCATCGACGGGCCGATCAACGGCACCAGCTTCCGCGCTTAGGTCGAACAGTTCCTGGTCCCCACCCTCAGCGCCGGCGACATCGTCATCATGGACAACCTCGGCAGCCATAAGAGCCAAGCGGTTCGTCAGCTGATCCGCAGCGTCGGCGCCAAGCTGTTCTTCCTGCCGCGCTACTCGCCGGACCTCAACCCGATCGAGCAGGTCTTCGCCAAGCTCAAGGCCCTGCTGCGCAAAACCGATCCGCGCACCACCCAGGCCACCTGGCGCGGCATCGGCTCACTCCTCGATCGCTTCAAACCCGAGGAATGCGCCAACTACCTCGTCAACGCCGGTTATGCTTCAGCTTAACAGGATCGTGCTCTAAGTCTCTGATCCGGCGCGTACCCCAAGTGTTCCTGCTAAGCGAGCGGATCGATCCAGGTCCGCCCGGACGGGTGGCCGGTAGTCGCCGGCCACGTCAGCCACGGAAAGCGGCGTGCGCCGGCGACCTCCACGGTCATTCGGCCCCTGACGAGAGGGGTCGCCTTTTCCAGCATCGGCAGTTATGCAGCGAAGCCCGCTCTGATTAAGCTGACAAAACCCCATTCGATGGACAGTGCACCCGTCAGCAGGCTTAACTGTCCGCCCCATGGGATCGTCTTTTCCAGCAGCACCAAGATTGCGATCGCCGCAACCCAGGCGAGGTCCATCAGCCCGCCGACGAACAGCAACGCCATTAACAGCCAGCAGCAGCCAAGACAAAAGATCCCGTGCCTCATCCCGGTCAAGACGGCGCCCAGCGCGTCTTGACGCCAATGACGGACCAGGAACTCGGTGGGCGAGCGACAATGCCTGAGGCAGGCATCCTTTAGCGGCGTCCATTCATAGATACCGACTGCGATGAGTACCGCGCCGGCCGCGGTCCCATTGTCGAACGCCATCGTCTCGGATAACAGTCCCGCTCGGTCGAGGCCCCACTGCAGCAAAGTAGTGGCGACGCTGAACCCGCACCAGACGAGAAGATAGCCTGACGCGAACAGCATCGCGGTGATGGGAAGGGGCTTGGAATCGACGGTGCGATCCGACGCGAGGGTGGTGACGAGCAGCACCGTCGGAGCAGCGCTCGGTAGCATCATGGCCGCCATCATCACGGCCCACATGACGAACATCAGCGCTGCATTTTGCGCGCTCCACTCGAACTGCATCGCCATCACCTGCCCGCCGCCAATGTCCATCATTTCCATTCTGATGGCGGCGCCGCGCAGCAGATAGGCCCACGACGCCGCGATCACGCCGGCCAGCGCACCCGACACGGTCGCTCGGCGGTGACGAAGAAGTCCTGAGAGCAGCTCAACCAGCATCGCCGCGATCTTCCAACCTTGGAAATACGAAGCTTCACGGCATCCTCCCCAATGGCGGATCATGGCTTGGTCTGATCCGCCAAATTTTTGATCTATCATATTGGTTATCATGCCGGGATCGCGTCTGGCGGCCCATGTTGTGACGCTTGGAATTGGGCCGCTCGGCCAACCGGACGCATTCGATTCCTATCCCTGGGCGGCTGCGCCCGGCGCGTGCGACCTGCGATGGGGACTCCCGGCGCGCTGCGCCGCCGGTCCCTGAGCGCGGGTCAGATTGAATGCGGTGTTCACCAGCGCGACGTGCGAGAACGCTTGCGGAAAGTTGCCGACCTGGCGGCCGAGGCGAGGGTCGAATTCTTCCGCCAGCAAACCGACATCGTTGCGCAGCGACAAGAGCCGCTCGAACATCTCGCGTGCCTCTTCGATGCGGCCCTGCAAAACCAGATTGTCGGCCAGCCAAAAGCTGCACGCCAGAAAGGCACCCTCACCGGGAGGCAGCCCATCGGCCGTCTCTCCGGTATCATAGCGCATCACGAATCCGTCAACGAGGAGGCGCCGCTCGATCGCTTTCACGGTCCCCACCATCCGTGGGTCGCTCGCCGGCAAGAAACCGACGAGTGGCAGCAATAGAAGGCTGGCATCGAGCGATTTTGATCCATAGGCCTGAACGAAGCTGCCGAGCTCGGCGTCGAAGCCATGGCGGCAGACGTCGTCATGGACATCGTCTCGTATCCGCCGCAGGCGCTCGATCGCACCCTCGCCGCCGATTTTTTCGCCCAGCCGTTCGAGAATTTTGACCGCCCGGTCGAACGCCACCCACGCCATCACCTTGGAATGAGTGAAGTGCCGCGGCGGCCCGCGCACTTCCCAAATGCCCTCGTCAGTCCGACGCCAAATCCGCGCCAAATGGTCGAGAATGGCGGCGCCGATCGCGACGGTACGATCCACCGTGGGCAGGCCGTGAAGGTGAGCGAGATAGAGGGCGTCGAGAATTTCGCCGTAGACATCGAGTTGTGTCTGAGCTACCGCAGCGTTGCCGATGCGTACCGGGCGCGAATTTTCATATCCCGACAGCCATGGCACTTCCCACTCGCCCAGCCGGCGCTCCCCGCCGAGCCCATACATGATTTGCAGCTGGTCTGGACTGCCCGCCACAGCACGCAACAGCCAATCCCGCCATGCCCGGGCCTCATCGTAGAAGCCCGCATGCATCAATGCGAGCAACGTGAACGCAGCATCACGCAGCCAGCAGTAGCGGTAATCCCAGTTGCGCGTGCCGCCGATCTGTTCGGGTAACGAGGTCGTCGGCGCGGCGACGATCCCGCCCGTGGCGCTGTAGGTCAGGCCCTTGAGGGCTACCAGCGAGCCCTTAACGGCTTCGGTCCAGGGACCGGCGGGAGTGCAGCGGGACGACCATCGCTGCCAGAATGATTCGACCCGCTGCAACGCCTGCCCAGCGTCGACGGGTTGCCGCCTCGGGAGATGCGACAGCCCGTAGCTCATGACGAACGGGATCGTCTCGCCAGCGTCGACGTCGAATTCGCCGACTGTCCTCAGATCCTCGCCGCGCAGCGGCGCCGGGGTGCGCAGGAGCACCCTTTCCGGACCGGCGATCGCCGATATGCCGCCCTCCGAAAGCCGCTCGACCCAGGGCACGACGGCGCCATAATCGAAGCGCAGGATGAACTCGGTCCGCATCGAGACGCGCCCCCGTTGCCCGCGAACCAAACGCACGACATCCGAGAACCCGTGCCATGAGCTGATGAAATCGAGGAGCTCGACCGCACCCTCGGCAGTCTCGAACCGGGTTACGAGAATTAGCGAACCGTCGAGGTAACGCCGCTCGACCCTAGCCGCCGGGTCCGCTGGCGCGATCAGCCATCGGCCATGCTCGGGTCCGCCGAGGAGCGCCGCAAAACATGCCGCAGAATCGAAACGCGGCAAGCAGAGCCAGTCTATGGAACCATTGCGCCCGACCAGCGCGCCCGCCGCACAATTGCTGATCAGCGCGTAGTCTTCGATCCGCTGGCTCGCCGGCATCCACGTGTTCCTTGCTCCTCATCCATATCGATAACAACGGCGGCCGCACAAGCGTCGTGATCGTGGAAGACGCGGAGGAGCAAAACCACCTACCCCTTCGATCGGCACGCCCGGCGGGCGCCCGCGCTTGTCAGGCTACCCGCCGGGCCGGCCTCAACGAGGATTGCGCCTAACGGCCGCCGTAACCGCTGGCTTTGGGGCCAGCGTTATCCGAGTAGGGGCGAAAGCCCACATACGGATCCCAATACGCTCTCGGCGCCGGATACGGCGTGCCTACGTAGTAATTGTAGGTGGGATAGCTATAGGTGCCGTATCCGGGGTAATAGTAATAATACGGGTTGGGCACAACGCTTGTCCGGTATCCCGGATAATTATAAGGCGACCACAAATAGGTGTTTGGTGCGCTATAGTAATTATAATACTGGGCATGCGCGGTGACGGCGAAGCCGCCAACCAGCGCGACAGTGACTACTGCCGTTTTAGTCAGGGTTTTCATAGCGAACACCTCTGGATTCAGCATCTGCTTTGATTGCTAAACACCGGGCGCCACGAAATCGTTCACGTTATCGCGCTCGGCATCCCGCGCTCGGCCGCACGCAGCGAACTGTATCGGCCGCCCTCGCGTATCCCGGGTGGTGCGCTGTGCCCCCGATTATGACGGTGCGCGAGCCACGCTGTTCAGCAGGTCGACCTTGCGGTGCAGAGCCGCGACGAGGCCGTCGACACCCTCCCTCTGGAGGATCGAGTGGAACTCCGAACGATGCACCGCCAGCTGGCTGATCGTACCATCGAGGTACACATCAGAGATCCGCCCCTGCCGGATCAGATAATCGAGTCTCGTCTTCTCGCCGTCAGCCTTGACGATACTTGTTTGCACCATGAGATCTGCGCCGTGAGGCCGCTCGCCGGCGACCTGCAGCTGCTCGCCCGAATAAGTATCGAACCGGTCGGCATAAGTTGCCGCGACATAGTGCGCGAACGCCGCAGTCAGCTGCTGTTGCTGAGCCGGAGCGAGTGTCTCCCAGGCCGGGCCGACGGCGAGTCGGGTCATCGATGGGAGGTCGAACGTCCGGTCGACCACGGGCGCCAGCCGGGCATAGCGCCCTCCCTCCCCGAGCATCCGGCCATCCTTCATGTTGCTCAGCAAAACGCCATAGAAGCTTTGCACGAGCTGTTGCGGGTCCGAAGCCGCTGCCGATCCCGTTGTCGGTAGGCCGGCGCCAAGCAGCAATGCGAGGCACATACCGGCAAGCTTGCCCGTCACGGTAGGCTGCATGATTCGAGCGGCCATCACTCGCCTCCTGATTTTGATACCGCGCCCTACGTGGCCAAATCGGACAGGCCCGGCGGGAGTGCTCCGCGGACCCCAATTTGACCTAATCGAAGAAACTGCCCCTCGACGCCAGCGGTTCCCGCCGATGGTCAACTTTGTATCTCCGGTGAGTGTCGGAGGGGGCCGCGCGATTTGACGATCACTGGGAATATGCCGTTCGCAGCGATCGTCTGCCGGGACGAGACCCGATTTTTGTCACACGCGCTCCGCGGGCGACAAACCATTCCCCCTTTAACCGCATCCCGTAGTGGGCATCGCTAACCGGCATTTCTCAAACCGGTTAGCAATTGGGAAGGCCGCCGGCAGCGCGGGTTGCCGGAGCTCTGCCGGCGAAGCGCTCGCGCGTGCGCGCGCGAGGCAAGAAAGGGATCAGGACCAAGTCATTGATATTACTGGATTCCGAACCTGGGAAACAGGCAATAACAGGTCGGTAACAGGGGATCATTAACGATTTCCGGCATCAACGGCGCTACGCGGCGAACAGAGCCAGCATATGGGTTCACCATATGTTCCACTCAAGGGCGGGCAATTCGGGCACACCCTACGGCTCCGACCAGGTGCGGCGCTCCGCGGCGGCGATGCCGTCGATTGTGAGATCCGGGTTGAGCGTGGTGAGGCAGGCGTCCTCAAAGATTTCGCCGTCGATTGCGAGCGCCATACCTACGTCGATCTGGTGCCCGAGCCCCGGGAAACGGCGGTCGCGTTCGAGGATCAGGCGGCGGACGGTGTTTGCCTCCACCTCAAGCTCGGTCGACCCGCCGATGAACCGGCGCGCCGCCTTGCCGGAGAGACGACACGCCGCCCGCTTTACTGCGGGCAGATCTTCCAGATCACGCCGGTGCCCGGGATCTGTACCAGCGCGGCGTCGGCGGGGTTCTTAAATCCGGTATCGGGGTCCGACCTTCCGAAATCCCGGATCGCCCCATAATCGGCAACGTAGGCGCAACCGTCGGGCCCAAACCTGACGTTCGTAGGGCGGTTGAAGCCAGCAATTCCACTGAAGAAGGCCTGATCAGAGGTCGTGTTGTGGGCAAATCGTTGCATGCTCAAAGCCGGCGGCTGTCCCCAACCGCCCGTAAAATTGATCAGCTTGACCTCGTGGCCGGCCTCCGGTGCCGGCGCGGTGGCGTTTGCCGCCGAGAACCCGAAATCGCCTTCGAGGCTGTAGAGCGCTGCGCCGGGCTGTACCGGTCCGCTGACAAATGATCCGGGAGCAAAGTCGATCGCAGTGAGCGACGAGTCGGCCGCCTCGATCGCCAAAGGTGAAGTGATCTGCTGCGGCGGGAACGCCAGCACGTCGCGTATCGGGACGTTTTCCGTCAGAATCCGCTGGAGGCTCGCCGGGGTGCAGTTGCTGGGCGGGTTCGAGGTATCGAAGACGCAGAGCGCATCGAGAGGCGAGCCGACTGGATTAAACACCGCTTGGTTCGACGGCAGGAAGCCGAAGCGATCGGGCCAACCGTGGTAGTCCGGAGAACCATCGGGGTTTTGGCGAGCCAGATGCAGCGATTCCGGAGCGTTATTGGAAGGTCGTGAGCCCATTTCATCCGCACCGTCCTCGCCGACTAGGAGACCTCCAGCCAAAGGATGATCATCAGCCGGCGCAAAGCGAATGGCGTAGCCATTCCGGTAACCCCACGAAAACGGCTCTATAGCGCTCAGATTACCCAACTGCGACCGCAAGACGGCCCCGTTGCATACCCCTTGCCGAACCTCGCCGGTCGTTGCGTTGAAAAACGCCGGCACCGTCCCGCCCTTATCGGTGTGCCCGAAAGGGGAATAACCACTGGTGAGAATCCCGCCGCCTGAATCGAAGACATTCTGGCTCAAGGTGATATCCTGGCAGGGAATGTCGGGCTGGCCGCCATTGACATCGACGACGCCGTTATTGGTCGTAGCGCCGGCGCCCCAGTAGATCCAACCGCTATGAAACGCCAGCTGTCCGGTCGGGCCGGCGGGCAGCCCGGTGATGAGCGGGACGACGTTCCCGGTCGTCGGGTTCACGGTGAGGATGCGCCCGCCACTCGATCCATTGTCCGTCGCGAAAAGCCGCCCCCCTTCCGATCCGTGCTCAAATGCGATGTCGACCGCCGGACCTCCCGGCTGGAAGGCGGTGGCGCTCCCGGTGGCGGCATCGGCCGGTTTGCCGAGGACTTTCAGCAGCTTTGCGTTGTAATCGAAGACGAGGACATCGGGAGTAAAGGGGTTACCAGGAAGGCCCTGTGTCTGCCACGCCACGCCGTTATTGCACCTGCTAGCCGGAAAACTGCCGGATTCGAGGATGTACACCTCAAACCGCTGAGAATTGCCCCGGAACGCGATCCCGGTCGGAAAATTGAGGCCCGAGACGAAAACCGAGACCTTGAACCCTTCGGGAAGGACAATGTCCTGACCGTTGCCGGGGTTGAACAAAACCTCCTCACCCGGACAGAGCGGGTTTCCGACGCTCGCCGCGACGGCGGCGCCTGGCAGCGCCAGGATAGCCGGAATTACAAGAACGTATCCGAGACGCTGTGCTGCTTTGAAAGACATGGCGTACCGCCTCCCGCGCAAAGCGGCATGCTCCTTTCGCATGCTCTGTCCCCGAGAGTGCGGATGACGACGGGCTCAGGCTACAAAGCGGGTGCAAAAAAGTTGCAAAATTCTTTTGGAATTCGCTGCGGTGCATTCCAAGATGCGACCTTGAACCCTGCCACGATGACTTACACGACGCCTTAATAGGGCTTGCGTCGGCGGAGGGACGGGAGGCATCGGCGTGCTGGCCACCGCCGACATTTTCCTGTTCGAGGAATTTCGCCTCGATCGGCGCGACGGCGGATTGTTTCGACGGAATCAGCACGGTGCGTTCGTTCCGGTGGCGATCGGTGCTCGCGCCCTGGACCTCCTCGAGGTGCTTATCCAGCAGATTGGCGTTCTCGTCTCAAAGGACGAGATCATGGCGGCCGTCTGGCCGCATGCGACAGTCGAGAACGCCAATCTGACAATCCAGATCTCGGCGCTTCGCCGGGTCCTCGATCAGGGGCGGCCGGAAGGAAGCTGCATTCAAACCGTCGCCGCGCGGGGCTATCGCTTTGTCTCTCCGGTAACCCGGGTCGAGCGCGCAAGGAGCGGTAGAGCTGTCGTTCCCGAGCCCGTTGCGCCGCGCCTTTCGATTGTCGTGCTGCCCTTTGCCAATCTCGGCGCGGATCTCGAGCAGCAATATCTTGCCGACGCCATCGCAGATGACGTGACGACTGATCTGTCGCGGATCGCGGGAATGTTCGTGATTTCGCGCAATACCGCCTTCACCTACCGGAACAAATCTGTCGGCGCAAAGCAGATCGGCCGCGAACTTGGTGTGCGATATGTGCTGGAAGGGAGCGTTCGCCGGTCGGGCAGCCAGGTCCGCGTGAATGCCCAGCTAGTCGATGCCGAGACCGATGCGCATTTGTGGGCAGAACGGTTCGACCGCAACACGGCTGATCTGTTCGCCCTGCAAGACGACATCACAAGCCGGATCGCCGTCGCGCTCGACCTTGCGCTAGTGGATGCAGAGGCCGTTAGACCGACCGAGCATCCCGACGCGCGGGACTACATCTTTCGGGGATACGCCGTAGCGTCGAAGCCGCCAACGCGTGAAAACTATGCCGAGGCGATAAGGTTGTTCGAGTGCGCACTGGCGTTCGACCCGCGGTCCGTTGAGGCCCAGGGCTCGTTGGCAGTAGTGCTCACGGGTCGGGTACTGGATGAAATGACCGATAACGCCGCTGCCGATGTCGCGCGCGCAGAGCGCTTGGTCGGACAAGCGTTGGTGGCGTCGCCCCGCAACTTGGCTGCGCATTACGCTAAGGGTAATATCCTGCGCCATACGGGCCGATGCGAAACGGCCATCCCCGAATACGAAACCGTGATCGAACTCGACCGCAACGAGCCGGGCGCGTACGCCAATCTCGGCTGGTGCAAACTCCTCACCGGCTCGATAGAGGAGGCAATACCGGCTCTGAAGCGAGCGCTCCGCCTCAGTCCCCGCGATACCCGTGCCGGAAATTGGTCAGCTCGGATTGGGCTCGTGCATCTGCTGCAATCACGCACCGATGAGGCGATCCTCTGGCTCGAAAAGGGACGCAGCGCCAGTCCGGCACTATCATATGTTTACGTCTGGCTCGCTTCAGCCTGCGCCCTCAAAGGCGCGACCGAACGCGCCGTCCTGGAGCTCGCCGAAGCCCGAAGGTTAACGGGCAAGGGCTCTTATGCCAGCATCGCCCGTTTGCGGGCCGACTGGGTTCACGCGGCGCCGAACATCCGCAAATTGTTGGAAGCCACTTTGTACGCCGGCCTGCGTAAGCTCGGCCTGCCGGAAGAATAGTGATGACCCGCAGACGGCGTCAGGATCAGCCGCCGCCGATTTTGGGAATCAGGTAGATTTCGCTGTCGGGGTTGAGCTGCGCGAGATAGGCGTCCTGGAAGATCTCGCCGTCGATCGCCAGCGCCATGCCTTCATCGATCTGGTGCCCGAGGCCGGGGAAGCGCCGGTCGAGTTCGAGGATGAGACGCCGAACGGTGTTCGCCTCGACCTCGAGCTCGGTCTGCCCGCCGGTGAACCGGCGGGCAGCCTGGTTCGGGACATGGACGCGCGGCATCCCGGGTTTGCCTTGTGGCGGCCCTGCTACTCTGCCGCGCGCGGTAGCTCCTGCGCGTCGATCGCGGCGCGCAATCGCGGCGGCGACATCGGCAGGTCGCGCATCCTGACCCCGATCGCATCGTTGATCGCGTTGGCAACCGCCGCCATCGGCGGCACGATCGGCACCTCGCCGACGCCGCGGGCGCCAAACGGATGCCGGGGGTTGGCGTTCTCGACCATGACGGCATCGATCATCGGCACGTCGGGCGCCACCGGCACGCGATAGTCGAGAAAGCCCGGATTCTCGAGGCGCCCATGCTTGTCGTAGATGTACTCCTCGTTCAGGGCCCAGCCGATGCCCTGGGTGACACCGCCCTGGATCTGCCCCTCGACGTAGGAGGGGTGGATCGCCCGGCCGACATCCTGAACCGCGGTGTAGCGCAGGATCTTGACGTAGCCGGTCTCCTTGTCGACCTCGACATCGCAGATATGCGTCGCAAAACCGGGCCCGGCACCCTGTGCGTTGACCGACACCTCGGCGGTGATCGGCCCGCCGGTCCGCCCCGCCTTGAGCGCGATCTCAGCCAAGGGCAGCGGCTCGAAGCTGCCGGCGTTGGCGCCGGCGGGCCAGGCCTTGCCGTCCTTCCATTCGACCGCATCGGGGCTGATGTCCCAGATCATCGCGGCACGTTTCTTCAGCTCCTCGACGACCTTCTCGGCGGCTTGTGTCGTGGCCATGCCGGTCGCGAAGGTGACGCGGCTGCCGCCGGTCAGGAACGAGAAGCCGATCGAGCTCGTGTCGGCTACGATCGGGCGCACCCGCTCGACCGGGATACCGAGGATTTCGGCCGCCATCATCGCCATCGATGCGCGCGAGCCGCCGATATCCGGAGTACCGACGGCAACGACTGCCGTCCCGTCCTCATTGATGTGGCATGCAGCACTCGATTCACCGCCGATGTTGAACCAGAAACCCGACGCGACGCCGCGGCCCTGATTGGGACCCAGCGGTTGCTTCATGTGCGGGTGATTTTTGGCGGCCTCGACAGTCGCGGCATAGCCGATGTTCTGCCAGGTCGGACCGTGCAATGCCTTGACACCGTCCTTGGCCGCGTTCTTCTCGCGCAGCGCCAAGGGATCGATGCCGAGCTGGTCGGCCAATTCGTCGAGGCAGCTCTCGACCCCGTAAGACGAGTTCGGCGCACCGGGGGCGCGATAGGCGGCGACCTTCGGGCGGTTGCTGACGACATCGTAGCCGGTGACCTTGGCGTTCGGGATGTCGTACATCGCAAAGGCGCACATGCAGCCCGGGCCGACCGGTGAGCCCGGGAAGGCGCCGGCCTGGTATTTGAGCACGGCCTCGCCCGCGGTCAGCGTGCCGTCCTTCTTGGCGCCGAGCTTGACCTCGATGACTGCACCCGCCGCTGGCCCGGTGGCGCGGAATACCTCCTCGCGGCTCATCACCATTTTGACTGGCCGGCCGGTCTTGCGCGACATCGCCAAGGCCAGAGGCTCGAGATAGATCAGCGTCTTGCCGCCGAAACCGCCGCCGATCTCGGCCGGGATTGCGCGGATCTGCGAGATGTCGATGCCGAGCAGCTTGGCGCAGTAAGCGCGCACCATGAACTGGCCCTGGCTCGAACTCCAGATCGTCGTCTGTCCGTCGGCGGCGACCGAGACCACGCAAGCATGGGGCTCGATATAGGCCTGATGGACCGGGGCGTTGGAGTAGCGCCGCTCGATGATGACATCGGCCTGCCGGAACCCGGCGTCGAGATCGCCCTTGGTGAAGCCGATCTGTTTGGCGACGTTGGAGGCGTGCGTCGGCTTGGGCTCGACACCCTGGGTGAACAAATCGTCGTGCAACAGCGGCGCGTCGGGCGTCATCGCCTCTTCGACGTCGATCACGTGTGGCAGTACGTGATAGTCGACCTCGATCAGCTCGCAGGCTTCTTCGGCGATCGCCGGGGAGGTTGCGGCGACGGCGGCCACTGCATGGCCGTCATAGAGGACTTTGTCGCGCGCCATGCAGTTGCGCGACAGGTCGCGGAAATTCATCGGCCCCTCGCCGACAAAGGCTTCCTCGGACGGGATCGGCGGGAAGTCCTCCGCAGTGATGACAGCTTTGACACCGGGTAAGGCGCGGGCCTTCTCGGTGTGGATCGCCATGATGCGCGCATGGGCGTGCGGGCTGCGCTTGACTTTGCCCCACAGCATCCCCGGCATGACCATGTCGGCGCCGAAATTGGCCTTCCCGGTCACCTTGTCGACGCCGTCAGGGCGGATTGGACGGGTGCCGACGACCTTCTGCAATTCCTTTGGCATATACGTCATGAAGCCTGACCTCCGGTGGGCCCCTCACCCCAACCCTCTCCCCGCAAGCGGGGAGAGGGAGGGACCCGCGACAGCGGGAGGGTGAGGGGCGGGGTATGGTTGTCGCTTACTCTGCCGCGGCGCGCAGCGGCTCGGCTTCGTCCAACGCCGCCCGCAGCCGCGGCGGCGACATTGGCAGATCGCGCAGCCGAATTCCCGTGGCGTCGGCGATCGCGTTGGCGACCGCCGCCATTGGCGGTATGATCGGCACCTCGCCGCAGCCGCGGGCGCCGAACGGATGGCGCGGGTTCGGCACCTCTATCAGGACCGTGTCGATCATCGGCATGTCGGAGGCGACCGGCACGCGATAGTCGAGGAAGCCTGGATTTTCGAGCCGCCCGTCCTTGTCGTAGATGTATTCCTCGCTCAGCGCCCAGCCGACCCCTTGCGCCACGCCGCCCTGCATCTGCCCTTCGACATAGGAGGGGTGGATCGCGCGGCCGACATCCTGGATCGCGGCGTAACGCAGGATCTTGACGTGACCGGTCTCCTTGTCGACCTCGACATCGCAGATATGGGTCGTGAAGCCGGGCGCCTGGCCTTGCGCGTTGATCTGCACCTCGGCGCTGATCGGTCCGCCGGTGCGCGCCGATTTAGCGGCGATCGCGGCCAAGTCGAGCGGCTCGAAGCTGCCGGCATTGGCGCCGGCCGGGACGGCTTTTCCATCCTTCCACTCGACCGCCTCGGGGCTGATGTCCCACATGATCGCGGCGCGTTTTTTCAGTTCCTCGACGACCTTCTGCGCAGACTGCGTCACGGCCATGCCGCCGGCGAAAGTGACACGGCTCCCGCCCGTCGAGGCGCTAAAGCCGATCGCCGTCGTGTCGCCGACGACCGGACGGACTCGTTCGAACGGAATGCCGAGCACCTCGGCCACCATCATCGCCATCGAAGCGCGCGAGCCGCCGATGTCGGGATGGCCCTCGGTTACCGTAACCGTGCCGTCCTCGTTGACGTGGCAGGCGGCACTCGACTCTCCGCCGGCATTGTGCCAGTAGCCGGAGGCGATGCCACGGCCCTGATTGGGGCCGAGAGGCACGCTCAGTTGCGGGTGCGCTTTCGCGGCCTCGACGGTCTTCATATAGCCGATGTTGTTCCAGGTCGGGCCGTGCGCCGCTTTGGTGCCGTCCTTGGCGCCGTTGATCTCGCGCATCTTGAGCGGGTCGATGCCGAGCTCGCGGGCCAGCTCGTCGATGCAGCTTTCGACCCCGAACGAGCCGATCGGCGCGCCGGGAGCGCGGTAGGCGGCAACTTTGGGGCGATTGCAGAGAACGTCGTAGCCGACCGCTTCGGCGTTGGGCAGGTCGTAGACCGCAAGTCCACAGATGCAGCCCTGCTGCACCGGTGAGCCCGGAAACGCCCCCGACTGGTATTTGAGCACGGCCTTGGCGGCAGTGACCCGGCCGTCCTTTTTGGCGCCCATCTTGACTTCGACGACGGCGCCTGATGTCGGCCCGGTCGCCCGGAACACCTCTTCGCGGCTCATCACGATTTTGACCGGCCGGCCCGACTTCTTCGACAGCAGGTAGGCGACCGGCTCGAGATAGATGATCGTCTTGCCGCCAAACCCACCGCCGATCTCGGCGGGGATAGCGCGAATGCTCGCATTATCCTCGGCGCCGGCGATCCGCGAGGTATAGGCGCGGACCATGAACTGGCCCTGGCTAGAGCTCCAGATCGTCGTCTGCCCGTCCGGCGACACCGAGACGACGCAGGCATGCGGCTCGATGTAGGCCTGGTGAACCGGCTTTGTCGTGTAGCGGCGCTCGATGACGACATCGGCTTCGGCGAACCCGGCTTCGACATCGCCCTTCACAAAGCGAACCATCTTCGAGACGTTCGACGGCTTGCTCGGTTTGGGATCGAGCCCTGCGGTAAAGATGTCGTCGTGCAGCACCGGCGCATCGGCTGCCATCGCCGCCTCGACATCCATCACATGCGCTAGGACCTCGTACTCGACCTCGATCAGGTCGAGCGCTTGCTCGGCGATCGCCGGCGAGGTGGCTGCGACCGCGGCGACCGCGTGCCCCTCGTACAGGGCCTTGCCCTTGGCCATGCAGTTTCGCGACAGGTCCCACAGATTATGCGGCATGGCGCCAATCGAGCGCTTATCCGGCGGGATATCGGGGAAATCGGCGCGCGTCGTCACGGCCTTGACGCCGGGCAATGCCATCGCCTTCTCGGTGTTGATCGAGACGATGCGCGCATGGGCGTGCGGGCTGCGCTTGATCTTGCCCCACAACATGCCGGGCATTTTCATGTCGGCGCCGAAATTGGCCCGCCCAGTCACTTTGTCGACCCCGTCGGGACGAATGGGACGGGTACCGACGATCTTCAATGACTCTTTTTCGAGATAGCTCATCTTACCCTCCTATATTCGTCGTTCCCGCGAAAGCGGGAACCCAGGGCCAGGGCGTTCCGGTTGCCCTGGACCCCCGCTTCCGCGGGGGTGACGTTTGTTGGTCTATCGCCGGGTCAGATTCTCATGGCCTCTGTACCGCCGCCGGGCGCATTAAGCGGCGGGAGATGGGGGATTTTCCCCGCGCATGACCGCCGCGGCGTCAAGCACGGCGCGAATGATTTTGTCGTAACCGGTGCAGCGGCAGAGATTGCCGGCCAGCCAATAGCGGGTCTCTTCTTCGGTCGGGTTCAGATTCTCGTCGAGCAATGCCTTGGCGGCAACGATGAACCCGGGGGTGCAGAAGCCGCATTGCAGCGCCGCGTACTCGAGGAACTTTTGCTGCACCGGGTGCAGCTTCTCGCCCTCGGCGATGCCCTCGACGGTCGTGATCTTGCGGCCCTCGGCCTCGGCCCCGAGCATCAGGCACGAGCAGACGATTTGGCCGTCGGCGATGACCGTGCAGGCGCCGCAATCGCCCGAGCTGCACCCTTCCTTGCTGCCGGTCAGGTTGAGCTCGTCGCGCAGCACATCGAGCAAGGTCTGCTGCGGCTCGCAAAGGAACTCGACGGGTTCTCCATTGATGATCGTCGATACGTGGGTTTTAGCCATGGGCAGTCTCCTAGCGCTTGGCGGCGCGTTCAAAGGCGATCGCGGCCGCGCGCCGTGCGAGGACGCCGGCGACCTTGACCCGGTATTCGATCGTGCCGCGCTTGTCGTTGATCGGCTTGCAGGCGCGACCGGCGGCGGCATCGAGCTTGGCGAGGGTGTCATTATCGAGCTTGTGGCCGATCAGCGCAGCTGCCGCCTCCTCGGCGATGACCTGCGTTGGCGCCACCGCACCCAGCACGACGCGCGCGTCGGTGCAAACGCCGTTGCCATCGAGCGTGACATTGACCCCGCAGCCGACGACCGCGATGTCCATCTCGGTCCGCGGGATGAAGCGAAGATAGGCGTCGGATTGATGTGGCTTTGGCTTTGGTACATGAAACTCGACGATGAACTCGCCCTTCTGCAGCGAGGTCTGGCCCGGGCCAGTGACGATCGCCTCGACCGGCGCTTCACGTTTGCCGTTGGGCCCCGCGATGACGGCGGTCGCACGCGCGGCGATCAGCGCCGGCACGCTATCGGCAGCAGGAGAGGCGTTGCACAGATTGCCGGCGAGCGAGGCGCGTCCCTGGATCTGCTCGGAACCGATCAGATCCATACCTTCGACGATGCCCGGCCACGCGCGGGTCAGCGCCTCGTTCGCATAGATCATAACCCCCGGCGTCGAAGCGCCGATCACAAAACGGTCGCTCTCCTCGCGGATGCCGATCAGTCCCGGGATTCTTTTGGTATCGACAATCAGTTCGGGTTTAATTCGGCCCGACCGCAGCTGCACCAGCAGATCGGTCCCGCCGGCCAGAGGTTTCGCCAAGCCGGGCGCGCTGGCTAACGCGCGGATTGCCTCGTCGACCGTGGTCGGTGCGGTGAAACCGAGATTAGGCATGTTCGCTCCTGAATCAAACAGGCCCATCGCCGCGATGACAAGCCGGCGCGATGCGACCCAATCGGGATGACGCTATGGCTTACACTACCATCTTATGCGGCGGAAAGTGTCATGTTCTGATGTCAAACCCCCTTTGCACCGATGATCCCGATAAGTCGCGATATCGTCCTCGATGAAAGTGAAATCGAGGAAAGCTTTGTTCGCGCCTCCGGCCCCGGCGGCCAGAACGTCAACAAATTATCGACCGCGGTACAGCTCCGCCTCGATATTTCGCGCTCGCTTCCCGCCGAGGTGCGCGAACGGCTCGAGCGGTTGGCGGGGCGCCGGGTCACGCGGGATGGTGTTCTCGTCATAACCGCACAGCGGTATCGCACACAGGAGCGCAATCGCCGGGACGCATTGGAGCGCCTGGTTGCGCTGATCCGCCGCGCCGTCCCGCCGCCGACCCCGCGTCGTCCGACCAAGCCTAGCGCCGCATCGCAAGAGCGCCGCCTCGCGGCCAAAGCCCGGCGCGCTGTGATTAAAGTGCGGCGCCGTTCGCCGCCGGATGAATGATGAGCGCTCGTCAATCGGAGGCAAAGCAATAGAATAAGCCGTCGCCGCCGGTGCTGCGGAGGTCGGCTTGGCTGCAGCCGCCGTCGGGGCCGCGTGACAAGTGAGATGAATTCCAGGAATGCGAGGCTTCGTCGTCGCGCAATCCCTGACGGTCGATATGCCCTACCATCGCCGCGCCTTGGCTGCTGCTCGTCCAGTTGTGGCAGGTTTTGTCGTCGCCGGGCGGGAAAGCTCGGCCGTCCGGCTGCGTGCCGGTCAGCGCGTCGTGCTTATTGGGCGTATCGCCACGGCCGTTGACGACATCACCCTTCTCGGTAAGCGCGGTCTGTTTGGTCAGATTGTTTTGACCGTGCAGGTCATCGACGTCCTTGGCGATGACGATGCCCTTGCCATTCTGCCACGGCCCCCTGCCGATGCGATCGCGCGCATTGACCGCCGGCTGCCCGTCCGCCGCCTGCGTGCTGAGATAGGCCCGCCAGGTATGGTTGCCGGCTCCAGCTGCCTGCGCGAGTTGTTGGCAGAGGCGGTCCGCACCCGCCAATCCGCCGAGATCGGCCCCTTTGCCCGAGCCGGCGCTGGTGACAAAGAAGCTCACATTGGCCTGTTGTGCCCGCGAGCCGCCGCTCATGGCTGAGAGCGCCACTGTGGCCAGAAGAAGAACCGGGGTCGTTCTGTTCATGTCATACTCCCGTCAGTTCGCCACGAACTGCAAGGTGGGACACCGCAAAGCCATAGCGTTGGGCGAGGATTTCGGCGATGCGGCGGCGGTGACAGACTTGCCAGCCGGCTTCATAGCACAGTAGGCAGCTCGGCGCGGCTCGAGCGATTTCCGCGGCTTCCTGCATCGCGATCTCGGCTTCGGGGCGTGCGAGTTTTTCCTCGACGATGCCCCAGAATCGTTCCCATTCGCCGCGTCGGCCGGCCAATCGGCCTTCCGGCGGTGTGCCGAGTGCCTGGAGATGGATGTATCGCATCCCAGCGTCCTCGACAGCCGCGGCCAGCTGGCGCTTCGAGAAACCGGGCCGGCGGGATATCGGCCGATCGCGCACATCGAGCAACATCGCGACGCCGGCTTCGGCAAGAGTGGCGAGCACGTCCTCCAGGCGAGCCTTCTCGTATCCGATCGTGAAGAGCCGCTGGCCTGTCATTCGCCGCGGTAGCGCTCGACCGCGGCGCGGTCGAGCTCGATGCCGAGCCCGGGGCGTTCCGGCGGTCTGATCGTCCCGTCAGCCCCGATGTGGATCGGCGCTTTCAGCAGTTCGTCGCGCAGCGCGTTGGGGTTCTGGTCGAATTCGAGCACCAGCCCGTTCGGGATCGAGGCGATGAAGTGCAGCGAGGCGGTGAGCAGCACGGCACCTGCGAAAGCGTGCGGTGCGACCATCAGGTGGTGCGCCTGGGCCAGCGCCGCGATGCGGCGGCATTCGGAGAAACCGCCGGCCCAGGCGAGGTCGGGCTGCACGATGTCGACGGCGCCGCGCGTGATCAGCTCGCGAAAGCCGTAGAGCCCGACTTCCGTCTCATAGCCGGCGACCGGCGTGGCGAGCGCGTCGGCGACCCTCGCACTGCCGTCGATGTCGTCGGTCGCGACCGGCTCTTCGAGCCAATAGAGCTTATAGGGTTCGAGTGCCCTGCCCATCTCGATCGCGAATGACGGGCTCCAGGCGCAATTGACATCGACCATCAGCTTTGCGTCGGGCCCGAGCGCGCGGCGGACCGCCGCGACCCGCGCAATGTCCTCCTCGGGTTCGACCTCGCAGAGCGCGGCATGGTCGACGAGATGGCGGAGATGGGTCTGCGTCGACGGGTTGCGCCCGACCTTCATCTTCATCCCTTTGAAGCCCTGGGCGCGGTAGCCCTCGGCTTCGCCGGCGAGGTCGTCGACCCCTTTGCCTTCCCGGTAGAAGCCGCCACTGGCATAGGCCTCGATCCGGTCACGGCAGCCGCCGAGGAGGCGATAGAGCGGTAATTTCGCGACCTTGCCGGCGATATCCCACAGCGCGATGTCGATGCCGCTGATCGCATTCATCACGACGCCGCGGCGGCCGAACTGGCGGGTGCGCGCGAACATCTTCTGCCAAAGGCCCTCGATAAAGAGCGGGTCCGCACCGATCAGCATCGGCCGCAAGACCTTGTCGATGACTTCGCGGGTAGCGCCGCCGCCGACCCCCGCCTCGCCGATCCCGATCACCCGCTCGTCGGTCTCGATCTCGACCAGGAGGCTGCCGCGGCGGGACTGCATGCCGCCGGCGCTGCCGTAAGGCGGGTCGCAGCGGTAGGAGAGCGGGATAGTGCGGATGTCGACGATCTTCACGTTCTCAGCCTTCGTCCAGCACCGCCATCAGGTCGCATTGGATCTGCATCGGCGCAGTGAAATCGCGCGAAGTCAGGGTATGCCGCGCCGGCCGCGAATGCGGGTCGGGGAACATCGCGACCCAATGCCGGTTCATGATCTCGCGCAGCGAGCGGTCGGTGATCCACACCGTCATCTTGACGATATCGTCGGGCGAGCCGCCTGCGGCCGTCATCACGCGCCGCACATTTTCGAACATCAGCCGGCATTGCTCGTCGAGATCGGTGGGGACCTTGCCGGTCGCAGGGTCGGTGCCGGAGATCGCCCCCGACACGACAAAAGGCCCGCGCCGGCTGGCGCTCGGGATCGGGTTGATGTGGCTTGCGCCCGCCACGTCAAAGCTTCGCCGCTTTTCCATGGATCACCTCCTATAGAGTCGACCTATAGAGTCGACGCGATCTTACCGTCATTCCCGCGAAAGCGGGAATCGAGGGCGCCAAGGTTCGACCGCGCGCCCTGGGCCCCCGCCTTCGCGGGGGCGACGATGCGATAGGGGCTGGCCGCTTCGACGCCGCTTCCCACATCTCGTTTTGCGCATCGCTTTTGGCGGCATCTTCGGGATTATCAGCGCAACCGCGCGGCGGCGCGTATATCGGTCTTGTCGAAATCTTCGCCTTTGAACAGCAGTACTGTTCGACCGTTCTTTGCCATTGCATACGCAAAGCAGTCGCCAAGGTTGAGTTGCGCGGGATGCCCGCGCCCCTTGCCGTAGCGGGAGAAAGCCGCAAGCGCCGTATGCGCCTCCTTGTCGGTAATCGGGGCCGTCCGGACTCCCGCCACCTCTAGAAATTCGCCGACGTCGTGCTCGACCTCCTCGATGCTCGCATACCGTTTGCGACAGATCCCCAGTACTGCCTCAAAAATCGCGATCGGCGAGGTGATGGCGGCGCGCGAGTTCTCGAGTACGTCCGCCAACGCGTCGGCTTCCGGCTCGCGGGTCAGAATAGCGACAATGGCAGAGGCATCCACTAACATTATCCATGCCCGCTGAGTTCGTCATAGAACGCTTTGTCCGCTTCCAGGCCAGTAGGCGGCCGGCTCATTACCCGCTCCTGAAGCGGGCGCAAGCGATCCCGCAGAGGGACTGCCTCGTCAAGGCGGCGTAGCTCATTCTCCAACGCAATCCTCACGGCGTCGGTCTTGTTCACCTTTCTGCGGGCCGCCAGCCTCTTGGCAAGCTGGTTGACGACTTCGCTACGGATATTGAGAGGCATGCCACGGTCCTGTATGGACGTAAAGACGACTTCGGTCGACGCGCAAAGATTAAGAAGAGTCAATTCCTCTCGCTAGGAGCGGCGACCAACCGTCTCGCGCGCCCGGCGACCGCCCTCACCTTGCCGGGAGCAGCAAGCCAGATCGCGAAAATCGAGAGGAGGCTGAAGCCGATCGCCATCCACCACGCAGCCGAGTAAGTCCCGGTCGCGTCATAAACGATGCCGGCAATCCACGGCCCCGCCGCTCCGCCCAGGATCGCCGCCACCATCAGCGTCCCGAAAATGCTCCCGAAATGAGGCCCCTCGAAAATCTCGGCGGGTATCGGACCCATTACGGATGTCAGGCTGTATCCAAAAGTCCCCTGCGCAACGACCATGAGGTTCAGCAGCAGCAGCGTTGGAGCGCTCCGAAGTCCTACCAGGCACAGGTAGCAAATCACGAAGCCGAGATTACCAATCATCCAGACCCATTCGCGCCCGATCCGGTCGGATAAATGACCGAGGACGACTTGACCCGGGACTGCGACAAGGCTCACCAACCCGAGCGCCCACGCTGCCTCGCCCGGCCCGAAGCCGACCTCGATCAGATATTTGGTCTGATGGACCTGGACGGCATACCAGGAAAACAATGCACCGAAATAACCGACGGCTAGCCACCAAAAGCGCTGCGTTCGCAGCGCCCGCCCGAGCGTCCAATTAACCGCCGCCCAGGCACGGTCCACAACGTTCTCGACTTGATCAGACGAAACATCGTTCGAGATCAGCCCATCGGGTCGCAGGCCCATATCTTCGGGCCACCCCCTGAGGAGCAGGTTGACGGGTCCCAAGAGCACAATCAGAAGAATGCCGAACGCGACGCACGCGGTGCGCCATCCCGCCGACCCGATCAGCCATGCAAACCAGGGCAGGATCGCGATCGAACCGACGCCGACGCCAGAGAAGGCGATGCTGAGCGCAAGCCCGCGCCTGCGCACGAACCAGTTCGTCAGATAAAGCGACTGCCCCGTGTAGGCGAGGCAGTTGACGCCTCCACCGACCAGCGCACCGAGCGTGAGGTAAAGCTGCCACGGCTCGCGGACGATAGACGCCAGGATCAGGCCCGCGCTCATCGTGAGGACCCCAAGCTCGACGACGACCCTCGGGCCCCGCAAGTCCATTAGCCGCCCGACGAACGGGGTCACCACCGCCGAGACGAGGAACCCGAACGAGAAGGCGCCAGCGGCCACGCCTCGATCCCACCCGAATTCGTCGAGGATGGCCGGAAACAGCAGGGAAAAAGCGGTGCGGGCGTTGACGCCGAGCGCCATCGTGATGAACCCAATGGCGACCAGAAGCCAACCGTAGAAGAACGGTAGACGGACGCCGCCGGGCCCGGGCGGCGACGAGCGGCTGTAGCTCATGTCGAGACCCGATTCAGCGGGGTCTCGCCATGCGCTATCCGCCGGATGTTCTCCGCGATCAGCCTGGCGCGGGCATCGAGCATTCCGTCCGTCCATCCGGAAACGTGCGGGGTCATCAATACGTTCGGCAATTCGTGGAATGGTCGTGTCGCCGGAGCGGCAGAGCCGCGTTCGCACGGATAGCGATACCAGACATCCAGCGCCGCGCCCGCGATCCGACGCTGCGAGAGGGCGTCGTAAAGTGCCCCCTCATCGATGATTTCCGCCCGCGCCACATTGACCAGAAATGCACTCGGCTTCATCAGCCCAAGCTGTGCGCGTCCGATGCAGCCGATAGTCTCCGGTGTTGCCGGCATAGAGACGACGAGGTAATCGCTTCGACGCAATATCTCATCGAGGAGATCCGGACCACCCAGCAAGGCCAGGTCGTCCCTCGTCGATTGCCCGACATTGCGCCGAAGGGCACAGACCTGCATGTCGAAGGCGCGGGCGAGACGGGCGATGCTCTGCCCGATCCGCCCGTAACCGAGTATGCCGATCGTCCCGCCGGCGAGTTCGGGCCAGACCGGAGGCGGCGCGACGCCGACCGCCCATTGGCTTTGCCAGTTTCCGTGCCGCAGCGCAGGATCGAGTCGCAGAAACTCGCGGGTCATTGCCAGGATCGCTCCGATCACATATTCCGCGATACCGGTCTCATGACCGTACGCATTGGTGAGCAGTGCGCCGTCGGGTAGACCCGAGCAGTCGACCCGATCGATGCCGGCGCCGGGAACCTGGACAAGCTTCAGCCTGGTTGCAGCGCGCCCCATCTCGGCTGTGAACCCCATCGTCACCAGCACGTCGACAGCGGGAAGTTTCGGCAAGATGTCCGCCTCCGTGGTGACGATGATTTCGCACGGTGTCGTCAGATGACGGCGCACCGGTTGTTCGAGGCTGGCGGGAAATGTCCCGGCAAAAGCAACTTGCAGCATGACGGGCGCTCCAATGCGAATGCCCGCTAATTTTCGAGCCGGTGACCGCGGCGGCTCAATTCCCTCGGAGGGAATTGGTGATAGTTGGCGAGCCGCGTATGCTCCGGCTGATGAACGGCTCGCCGCTCCCCCGACACCCGGCCGCAGGCGTGGATGAGAGCGCGTTTGGCCGCCTTCTGAAGGAATGGCGCGCCCGACGCGGCTTCTCGCAGCTCGATCTGGCGCTGGCCGCCCGCACGACCCAACGCCACCTGAGTTTCATCGAGTCTGGCCGGGCGACACCGAGCCGCGACATGATCATGCGGATCAGCGGAACGATGGATATTCCGCTGCGACAGCAGAATGCCCTGATGCTCGCCGCGGGCTACGCTCCCGCATGGGGCGAGCGCGAGCTCGCAGCGCCGGATCTGGCGATGGTGAGCACCGCGCTCGATTACATGCTCGCGCAACATGAGCCCTTTCCCGCTTTCGTCGTAGATCGCCGCTGGAACCTGCTGCGCGCCAATCCTGGTGCGATCAGACTGACGGAGTTCCTGACGGGGCCCCTTTCGGCTGAGCCGCCTGCCGAACCGATTAATCTGGCGCTCGCGCTGATGTCATCCGATGGGCTGCGTCCCTTCATCGCTAATTGGGAGGAAGTTGCGCATTACTTCCTGCGTGGGGTGCAGGCGGATGCTCAGGCGGACGGTACGCCGGAAACGCTGGAATTGCTTCATCGGCTTCTGGCCCTGCCGGATATTTCGGCGCTGGGCGGAAGCTTTCCGGGCACAGAGTCTCAGGCCCCGGTGGTGCCGATCCATTTTCGCCGTGGCGACACCTCGCTAGGCCTGTTCACGACAATCGCCACGTTAGGCACGCCCCGTGATGTGACGTTGCAGGAAGTCCGTATCGAGTGTTTCTTCCCGATGGATGACGACACGGCGGCGATCTTTCGCAGTTGGGCCGCCGCCGCAAGCCGCGCAGACTGACCGCCGGCGCGGTCGGGCCGACACCGGCAATAGAGCGGAGCGAGCGGTACGCACCCAGCCAAAGGTCCGGTTTCCAACGACCTCGCCGTTGATCTGTCGCGATGTCAATGGCCGAATAGGACCCGATACCGGCCGTTCGCACGGCCACTATCGAACCGCCAGGTTCGACCGAGACTGTGGGAAAACGCGTGGGATGAAGCGGCCGATGCGCTGTGTTTCCCGGCAAGACAATTGCGATGCCGGATAGATCGACTGACACGTGCGGCTTGAACCAGGCGATCAGGTCCTGATCGCCGCCGTCAATGGTCCCACACCGAAGATCGTTATCATTCGCTTCAGGTTATAGGCCAGAACGTGGAGGCTCATCTCGGTTCGGACCTTGTCCAAGGTCCGGGTCAGGAAGTGGGTGGCGCCCATCCAAGCCTTGAGGGTTCCGAACGGGTGTTCGACGGTCTGTCGTCGCACGCCCATGGCGTCGGGCATGCGGTCGAGCCGGGCCTGCATGTTGTCGAGCACGTTCTCATTCTCCCAGCGCTTGATAAGCCGCAGCTTGGTCGGCGTGCATTGCGGTCTGAGCGGACAAGTGAAGCAGGCGCTCAAGTGGCGGTAGCGGTCGAAATCTTCCGTGTGATCAGCGCGGCGATGGACCTTGGTGAGTTTTGCGCCCGCCGGGCAAGTGTAGTGGTCGTGCTCGGCATCGTAGAGGAAGTCCTGCCGGGTGAAGAAGCCGCGTTTGGTCCCGCTCGACGTCAGGGTCTTGGGCACGATCGGCATCACGCCCGTGCCTTCGCACGACAAAACCTGGTCGCCGCTGAAGTAGCCGCGGTCGGCTAGGGCGGTGATCTGCTCGCAGCCCGTGGCCTCTTGCGCCTTGAGCGCCATCGGCACGAGCTGGCTGCGGTCGTGCCCCTGGTTGATCACCTCGTGGGCCACGATCAGGTGGTGCTCGGCATCGACAGCGGCCTGCACATTGTAGCCGACAATGCCGGTGCCCTTGCCGCTGGTGGCCATTGAGCGCGCATCCGGATCGGTCAGCGAGACCTGTTGGTCAGGCGCCTCCTCGACTTGGCGCTCCATGCCCTTCAAGAACTGCATCTGGCGGCGCAGACCCGCGATCTTGTCCTTGATCCGACCCGTTTTGGCTTCGGTAATGTCGCTTTCCTCGCGATCCGCGCGGTCTAACGCGGCGAGATAGCGTGCGATGCTGGCGTCAACCTGCTCCATCCGTTTCTTGACCTTGGCCGCCGTGTAGTTCTTGTCGCGATTGTTGACGGCTTTGAACTTGCTGCCGTCGAGGGCGACGACGGCCTGGGTAAACAGGTTCAGACGACGGCACAACCCGACAAACTGGCTGCACACCGCCCTGATCGCCGCACCGTTGTCGCGACGGAAATCGGCGATGGTCTTGAAATCCGGCATCAGCCGCCCGATCAGCCACATCAACTCAATATTGCGCTGCGTTTCGCGCTCCAGCCGCCGGCTCGACTGAACCCGGTTCAAATAACCGTAGAGATAAATTTTGAGCAGCGTCACTGGATGGTAAGAGGGGCGGCCGGTCGCTTCCGGTATGACGCCGGCAAAACCCAATATCGCCAAATCCAATTCGTCAATGAAGGCGTCGACGACACGGACGGGGTTCTCCTCCCCAATGTAGTCGTCCAAGCACTCCGGTAGCAGGATCAGCTGGCCGCGGTCCTGCCCCTCAACAAAACGCTTCATTTCAGTCCCCCCGAACCCCCGGGGAGAATACCAGATCAGGCGTTTTCACACGCCCTCGACCCAAAGCGGACAGTGCAGAAGTCAGATTTTTGGAAAATCGAGGCGGGGTGTAAATCTTTGCCTCTCGGGCTTCCGAGATGCGTGCGTCGTCGCTGCAACTGGTCTAGCCGACCCGTTCGAACACGAACTCAAGGCCCGCAGCCCTGTCCAGCAATCGGGACAACGGATGGACCACTATGCGCGTCGGGCTTTCAAAGCGAACGTGACGAATTTGGTCGATAAACATCTCTGGGCTCGACCCGCTGTCTACGTGACACACATACCTCGTCCCGTCCAACGTGTAAGGGCCACTATACGCGACGAACGCACGCTTCGGCCCATCGGGCGGCAGGGTTGTACGACCGTCACCTGCGATGACCATAATTCGCTCGGCCTCAACGAAGAGGCCACCCATCGGTTCCGGTCCCATCGGCGATGGTACCTCGTGACCGTCATCGTCGAACGCGCGGGCTTCTACCAGCTTCCAGACTCCGATAAAGTTCTGCATAGCGATATACCGAACGGTGGACGTTTCTCCATTCTGAGCTACCAGCGCTATAAAGGATAGAACCAGGAGTTCACACCTCAGACAGGCGTAACGCGCTGCCTCTCGGTAACCGCAGAAGTCAAGCAAGATTTTCGCACAGCCAGCCGGCCGCTCTCGACCGATACTGTTCTCTAATGGGTCAAGGGCGGTGGCTCGTTTCTGAGCGACAGTGACGCCTTCTGGGTGTCTGCGTTCTCTACGTGCTCCTGTGGCACTTGATGGGGTCGGCTGGGCGCAGAGCGGCTCGGTTGAAATCGCAGTCGGCCAAACTGGCCGCATGCTACAGAATCGGCGCCATCATCTGCTCCCCCCCTTCGGGCGTCGCTCCGCTCGGGAGCTCGGTTCGACCTCCTGTCCGGCTAAGCGCTACTCGGCTAGGCCGGCTTGAACTCGGTGCCGTGTCGCAGCATGGCATGCACGATGATGGCGAGGCGCCGCGCCAACGCGATCCGCGCCTTGCGCATGGTGGATCGTTTAGCGATCGCCAATGCCCAGTC
>Ga0306918_10000174_pt1 | contig 26710 bp, 28 predicted proteins | sample tim00Cox0000000H_FD_203315 | JGI IMG/M metagenome (GOLD analysis project Ga0306918, IMG submission 203315) | Lab enrichment of tropical soil microbial communities from Luquillo Experimental Forest, Puerto Rico - timezero.00C.oxic.00.000.00H (v2)... | ecosystem: Environmental > Terrestrial >... | reverse complement strand
TGATCCAAATCCGCACAATTTGATCGAGTGGAGCGGAATGACCGCAGTCAAACCGAATCGCGCTGAAGCATTCCTGGCTGCCGGAATTCCAGATCGCGATCTCGACCTCGCGCCAAATAAAGATGTAGAACTTGTCCGTGCCGGAAAAGAACTGCTCCAAAAATGGAGCGTGCAATATCTGCTCGTCACGCTTGGCGAACACGGTGTGATGTTTTTTGAAAAAGGCAAACATCCGCATTATATCCCAACAAGGGCGCGGGACGTCTTCGACGTGTCGGGTGCCGGCGACACAGCAATCGCGATGTTTACGCTTGCGCTCGTTTCCACTGCAACGCCGATCGAAGCCGCCCAAATCGCGAACCACGCGAGTGCAGTGGTCGTTGGTAAACTCGGGACGGCAACAGTTACTCGCGACGAACTGATCTCCAAGTTCGAACATGACTTCGACTAATTCGAAGTCGCGCGCTGTCTTCGTCGATCGCGACGGCACGATCATGCACGACGTGGATTATTGCTCGGATCCGAGTCAGGTCCACGTTTTCGACGGAGCGGCGATGGCGTTGCGTCGGCTCAAAAACGCCGGATTCAAAATCATCGTAATCACAAATCAGAGCGGGATCGGGCGCAGATTCTTTACCGAAAAGGAATATCGCGCTGTCGAAGCGGAAGTCATGCGGCAGGTCGGGAAGGATTTGATCGACGCGACCTATTTTTGTCCCGACGTGCCGGGCAAACCCTCAAAATGCCGAAAGCCCGCACCGGGAATGGTTCTCCAGGCTGCGCACGATCACCAGATCGATCTTTCGCGGTCGTTTTTGATTGGCGACAAGGAAATCGACGCCCAGTGCGCCCATAAGGTGGGCGCACGCGCGATTCGGGTCCGGACCGGATTCGACAAGATAACCAACGACAGTTGCGCCGATTGGGTGGTCGAGGATCTGCCTGCGGCCGCCGAAATCATACTGAGAGAAGCCAGAGGAGCGGATGAGTAAGGCCGTCGGAATCATTCCCGCCAGGTGGAGATCTACGCGTTTTCCAGGAAAACCGTTGTATCTCATTGGAGGCAAGCCCATTCTCCGCCACGTGTGGGAACGCTGCCGGCGAGCCAAAAAATTGGACGCGGTCATCATTGCTACGGATGATATGCGCATCGCCAGAACTGCGTTCGACTGGGGCGCAGACGTCTCACTGACGTCGCCCAAACATCAGAGCGGGACGGACCGGGTCGCTGAGGTGGCTCGGAAGGCGCCCCAATTTGAGTTCATTATTAATATCCAGGGCGACGAACCACTGACCGAGCCTAGCCTGCTCGATCGCTTCGTCGAGACGCTGCGCTCCAATCGCAAGATCGACATCGTCACGGCAGCCCACCCGTTCGAGAACGCGGCCGAAGCCGCATTACCGCACCAGGTTAAGGTGATTGTCGATCGCGACGGCAACGCGCTCTATTTCTCTCGCTACCCCATCCCCTTCCCTCGCAATCATTCAGTGCCGATCAAATATCTGCGCCATCAGGGCATTTATGGTTTTCGCCGCAAAGCGCTGCTCGATTTCGTGAGGTTGAAGCCGACGCCGTTGGAGCGCGCCGAATCGCTCGAGCAATTGCGCGCACTCGAAAATGGTGTAAAGGTTCATGTGCTCCTCACCAAACATGGATCGCCCGGTGTAGACACGCCGGCTGACGCAAAGGCGGTCGAGCAAAATCTGACTCGCGCAAAACGAAGGGCGTCGCGATGAAATACATCTTCGTCACTGGTGGCGTCGTTAGTTCGCTAGGCAAAGGACTCGCCGCCGCATCTCTCGGAACCCTGCTCGAAGCGCGCGGACTTCGCGTTGTCCTGCAGAAGTTCGATCCCTATCTCAATGTCGATCCGGGAACTATGAATCCGTTCCAACACGGTGAAGTTTATGTGTTGAACGACGGCGCCGAGACCGATCTCGATCTCGGACATTACGAGCGTTTCACAAATTGCGTCCTTTCGCGCCACAACAATCTGACCAGCGGTCAGGTCTATGAATCGGTCATCCTGAAAGAGCGACACGGCGATTACCTGGGCAAAACCGTCCAGGTGATTCCTCATGTGACCGACGAAATTAAAAATCGTATCCGCGAAATCTCGGACGAATCGAAATACGACGTCGTGATTACTGAGATCGGTGGAACGACTGGCGACATCGAAGGTCTGCCGTTTTTGGAAGCGATCCGGCAATTCATTCTCGAAGTCGGCGCTCAAAATGTGGTGAACATGCACGTCACGCTTGTCCCCTACATCAAAGCGGCGGCCGAATTAAAAACGAAGCCGACGCAACAGAGTGTGGCGAAGCTTCGTGAGATCGGTTTGCAGCCGCAGGTCTTGATTTGCCGAAGCGAAAAACCGATCGATCGCGAGTTGCGGCAGAAGTTGTCCATGTTCTGCAGCGTCTCTGAAAAAGCCGTGATCGAAGCACGCGATGTCGAGCGCACGATCTACGAAGTGCCACTGATGTTGCACGCTGAGGGCTTGGACAAACTCGTTTGCGGCTTATTGCAACTGAAAACTCCAGAACCGAATCTTAGGAGTTGGAAAAAATTCGTGGACTGCGTCGTCAGTCCGCGAAGGCGGGTCACAATCGCGGTCGTCGGGAAATACATTCACCTCCAGGACGCGTACAAGAGCATTTACGAATCGCTTACCCACGCGGCGGCGAGCCAGGATTGCGGGATCGATTTAAAATTGGTCGATGCCGAATCTCTGCAAGATCGTGTTCGTGCGCAGCTCAAGGAAGTCGCCGGCGTTTTGATTCCCGGCGGATTCGGCGAGCGGGGAGTCGAAGGCAAGATCAAAGCGGCACGTTACGCGCGCGAGCACGGCATTCCTTATCTTGGCCTTTGTCTCGGCATGCAGGTAGCGACGATCGAGTTTGCGCGAGATGTTTGTCGTATCGAAAAGGCGAACAGCACGGAATTCGATCCGGACACGCTAGACCCCGTGATTTCGCTGCTCGAAGAACAGCGGGAGAAAATTCACAACAAAGGCGCGACCATGCGGCTCGGAACGTGGCCGACCAAGATTGCGAAAGGGACACTCGCCGAAAAAATCTATGGCGCGAACGATGCGATGGAGCGGCATCGCCATCGATACGAGTTCAACATGAAATATCGTGAGCGGATGGCGGAAAAAGGATTCGTCATTGCGGGAACGTCGCCGGATGGGACGCTCGCCGAATTAATCGAGCTTCGCGATCATCCCTACTTTATAGGGTGTCAGTATCACCCCGAATTTCAAAGCAAGCCGAACAGACCGCATCCGTTATTCAGAGGATTCATTCAGGCAGCGCTCGCCTACGAGCCTAAGAGTGAGACGCGCGCTGTAAGCGATCCAAAATCGCAGCGCCGAGTCCCTGCGCAAGAACTCGTTCTGCAACGATAAGATCGATATCGAGCTCGTCGAGCTCGCGCAAGTAGCGAAACAGGTTAGCAGCGGCTTCGCGAACGTCCTGGCGCTGGCTCAAATTTCGAATCGCGATGAAGCGTTCATCGTTTTGCACGGGATTCCACGCAAGCAACGCACAGCGTTGGTTCGATTTGAACAATTCTAAGTCATCAACGACGCGCAACGGCGTCTTTGGCGCGTAATGCGACCGTAGCTGTCCCGGCGCCGCAATCTTTTCACGCTTTGTCGTAATCTCGACCCTTCCAAATTCCCCCAACTGCTCGGAGGTTACTGGCCCCCGCCGTAAGACCTCAATCTTGCCGGCGCGAACAGCGATAATCGTAGATTCAATTCCATGGGCGCTCGGACCAGCATCGATAATCGACGGAATGTATCCTCCGAGCTCGTCAAGAACGTGCTTTGCCGTCGTCGGACTAATTCTACCGAAGCGATTTGCGCTCGGCGCAGCGAGCGGTTTTCCAAATTCACGAACAATCGCTGCAAAAACCGGGTGCGAGCTGATCCGCGCCGCTACCGTGTCCAAGCCGGCGGTGACGATTTCGGGAATAATTTTCTTTTTCGGCAAAACCATCGTAAGCGGTCCCGGCCAAAACTTTGTCGCTAATTTCAAAATCAATTCTCGATCTTGCGCCGCAGGCTCCGCAATTCTCTCGAGCCAATCATGATCCGGGACATGAACAATGAGTGGATCGAACCGGGGACGAGCTTTCGCTTCGAAAATTTTTGCGACTGCGATTGGATCCAGAGCGTCAGCAGCAAGTCCGTAAACCGTTTCGGTCGGGAGCGCGACGATTTCGCCTTTGCGAAGCAATTCAACCGCCGCGTCGCGGTCGGTTGAAATCTTCGTTTTCACCTCGGCAACTTCGCCGCGAGCACACTCTCGGACTGTTTTTTGCGAAACGCCTCCAGCTTGTCTCGCAGTTTTTTGTCGTGTGTGGCAATAATGGCTGCGGCGAGCAGGGCCGCGTTTTTCGCTCCCGCTTCACCGATCGCGAGAGTTCCAACAGGAATTCCGCCCGGCATCTGCGCAGTCGACAAAAGCGAATCAAGACCCTGGAGCTTCGATTGAATTGGAACGCCAAGAACAGGCAACACTGTGTGCGCCGCGATCACACCCGCGAGATGCGCCGCGCCGCCGGCGCCGGCGATGATCACACGAACCCCACGACCCGCTGCTCTGCGTGCAAAATCCGTCGTTTGCTCGGGTGTGCGATGCGCGGAGAGCACATGCGCTTCGTTAGGTACACCAAGTCCATCCAGCGTCTCGACGGCGTGTCGCATTGTTTCCCAATCCGATTTGCTACCCATCACCACAGCGACTAGCGACTTCGATTCAGCCATACCGGATTTTGGTCGGCCAGCGGAAGGCCGCAACTCTTTTCAACTGGCCGGTCCGACCGCATATTCCGGATATGAATCCTGCGAGATCGATTGTGCTCATCGGAATGATGGGCGCTGGCAAATCGTCGGTCGGCCGTTGCCTCCAACGCCGAACCGGTCTGGCTCGATTGGACACTGACGAGATGCTCGCCGCGCAATTTGGAAAGCCGATTGCGGAGATCTTTGGGACAGACGGCGAAGAGAAATTCCGCGAAGCGGAAACCGCCCTGCTTCGCAAATTAGCGCCTGACCGGCCAGCGATCATTGTGACAGGCGGCGGAATTGTTCTCCGTCGGGAGAATGTCGCTCTTTTGAAGAAGCTCGGCGTGGTTGTGTGGCTGACAGCCGACCAAGAGACACTGTTCGAGCGTGCTTCGCGTCGCAACGATCGGCCTTTGTTGCAAAAGGAAAATCCCCGCACGGTCTATTCAGAGTTGTTTCGAAAACGCGAACCGCTCTACGCCGCGGCAGCAGACGTACGGATTGATACGTGTTGTAAAACTCATGACGAAGTCGCGGAGACAATTCTGGCGAGAATCGAGGAGCTAGCCGCGCGGTGAATCTGGCAACCAATCTGGCGTCGGTGCCGTCGACAGCGACAACGCGTCTCGAACAGAAAACGCAAATCGTCCAGTTTGCGCGTGATCTCGGATTCGATTCATGCCGCATCGCCATCTGTTCTCCCCCAGCCCACGCCGATGAATTTGGAAATTGGTTAGGCGAGGGCGCGCACGGCAAAATGGAATACATGGCGCGCGGCCAGGAAAAACGCCGCGATCCGCAGAAAATTCTACCGGGCGCAAAGTCGATCGTCGTGTTGGCGACGAATTATTTTACTAGTAGCGGAGAACGGAAACCGGATAGCAGAAAGAAAGGCCGAATTGCTCGCTACGCATTGGGGGACGACTACCATGACGTGATCGCGTCGAAATTGAAAAAGATCGACAATTTTCTGCGGGGACTCGGCGGACGGCAAAAGTGTTACGTCGATACCGGACCGATTCTGGAACGCGACCACGGTGCAAGTGCGGGAATTGGTTGGCACGGCAAGAGCACGATGTTGATCGACGAGAAACTTGGGACCTGGTTTTTCCTCGCCGAAATCTTAACGACGCTCGAGTTGCCGCCCGATGAACCGGCACGAGATCGTTGCGGCACGTGCGTGCGTTGCATTAAAGCCTGTCCTACCGGCGCGATCACCGCACCGCACAAATTGGATGCGCGCCGTTGCATTTCTTATCTCACGATTGAATTGAAGAACTCAATTCCGTTCGAATTCCGACCACTGATTGGCGATCGCATTTTTGGTTGTGATGACTGCCTCGACGCGTGTCCCTGGAACCGCTTCGCGAAAGTTTCGCGGGAGACCGCGTTCGCTGCGCGAAGATCAACAACCGCGTTGTCGCTGCGCAATTATTTGGCGCTTAACGAAACTGATTTTCGTAAGCTGTTTCGCGGTTCGCCGATTAAGCGGATCAAGCGCCGCGGATTTCTCCGGAACGTTTGCGTCGCGCTCGGAAACGTCGGAACGAGCGAGGATTTGCCAACGCTCCAACGCGCGGCTTGCGACCCAGAGCCGCTGATCGCCGAACACGCCGCGTGGGCCATTGATCGAATCTTGAAGCGCACCAGCGCCAACGGATAACTGCTTTGAATCCATTCTGCACGATTGCCGCATCCCATAGTCGATCTTGTGAACGCGTTTCGCTTGCAAAGGTCTAAACTAGGGTTACTTCTGACCGTTTCCGGCCCCCTGAGTTCCTGATGCACCAAACGTTGACTACTCCTGAAATCGATCCGAAGGCCGCGAAGAAACAGCGGGCCCGGCGCAAACGCCAAATCATCGTCGGCGGGAGCGGGTTTTTTGTGCTCTGGTTGATCGTTTCGGTCGCCTTGTCAAAACGCGAGAAGCCGATTCCGGTTACGACCGAAAAGGCGGTGCGCAAGACGATCGTTCAGACTGTCTCGGCGACTGGCAAAGTGCAGCCGGAAACCGAGGTGAAAATTTCACCGGAAGTAGCGGGCGAGATCACTGAACTGCCGGTGACGGATGGAATGAATATCAAGAAAGGCGATTTGCTCGTTCGAATTAAACCGGACTCCTACAAAGCGCTGCTCGAGCAACAGGAAGCGGCGATAAGCACAGCGAAGGCGACGAACCTTCAGCAAAAGGCAACGATGCTGAAGACAGACTTGGATTTAAAGCGCGCCGAAGACATGTACGGCAAGAAGGCGATTTCGATTCAGGAATATAACGCCGCGCAGGCAGCCGCCGAGGTCGCGAAAAATACTTACGAAAGTTCGCTACACGAGATTGAGCGGGCGCAGGCCGCGTCAAGCCAGGCGCGCGATCAGCTTTCGAAGACGACAATTTACTCGCCGCTCGATGGGACGGTTACGTTGCTGAACAGCAAACTAGGTGAGCGCCTTGTCGCGACCGGACAGTTCGCCGGCACAGAAGTAATGCGAGTGGCGGATCTCTCGAAAATGCAAGCAGTTATCGATGTGAACGAAAACGATGTGCCGAATGTAAAAATCGGCGACAAGGCAAACGTGAAAATCGACGCTTATGGCGATCGCCAATTCAAAGGCACGGTGGCGCAAATCGGCAACACCGGAAAGACGACCGGCAGCGGTACGCAAGAGGAAGTCACAAACTTCGAAGTGAAAATTAATCTCGATCGCGAAGATGTTGTGCTGCGGCCAGGTTTGAGCTGCACTGCCGACATTGAAACCAACATTGTGAAGGATGCGGTCGCGGTGCCAATGCAAGCCGTGACTATCCGCACTGGCGACAGCAACTTGAGTCCGGAGGAAATTGAAAAGAAAAAATTGAGGACTACAGCGCGCGATAAAGGCGACAACAACGCCGATTACGTCAACGAACGCCAGGAGAAGGCCGCGCAAAAGGAAGAGCGGGAGAAACTGATGAAGGTCGTGTTCTTAAAAAAGGGCAGCAAAGCGCGGTCCGCGAAAGTCACCACAGGAATCTCGGATGACACTTACATGGAAGTTAAGAGCGGCGTCCAACCAGGCGACGAAGTGATTTCCGGCAGCTACAGCGCGATTAGTCGCAAACTCAAAGACGGCGCGAAAGTCGCCTACGACAAGGAAGCATTGAAGTAGATGCCGATCTAACAATGGACGGGCGGCAATCAGTCAGACCAGTTGGCCCGGTGGTGATCGATATCGAGAACATCACGAAAGACTACGTGATGGGAGAAGAGATCGTGCGGGCATTGCGCGGAGTGTCGCTGCAAATTCGGCGCAACGAATATCTCGCGGTGATGGGGCCGAGTGGCAGCGGCAAATCGACATTGATGAATATGCTCGGCTGTCTCGATACACCGACGTCAGGCCGCTACGAATTCAACGGCCGCAATGCCGCCGATATGGACGACGACGAACTCGCAGCCATCCGAAATCGCGAGATCGGTTTTGTGTTTCAAACTTTCAATCTGCTGCCTCGGGCAACGAGTTTTCGCAATGTCGAACTGCCGCTGATTTACGCAGGAATTGATCCCGAAACCCGCGAGGGACGTGCGACGCAGGCGTTGATCGACGTTGGTCTGGGCGATCGAATTCACCACAAGCCAAACGAATTGTCCGGTGGTCAACGCCAACGTGTCGCGATCGCGCGTGCGCTCGTAAACAATCCGTCGATCATTCTCGCCGACGAGCCAACAGGCAATCTCGATTCCAAGACCGGCGACGAAATCATGACGCTATTGGAAGATCTTTATCAACGCGGTAACACGATCATCCTGGTCACGCATGAACGTGACATCGCCGCGCACGCGCGGCGTACAATCCATTTGCGCGATGGTTTGATCGAAATGGACCATGCCGGATTCATTCCGGAACTAGACGCTGCGGTCGCGAGCTAGATCGACATGAAACGCTTTCTCTACGAGCTAGAAGAAAGTTGGAAGATCGCTGCCTCGCAAATGCGCTCGAATATGACGCGCTCAGCGTTGACCGCGCTCGGGGTCATCATCGGCATCGTCGCGGTCACATTAATGGGCACGGCAATTAGCGGAATCTCTGTCGGATTCGACAAGAGTATGTCGGTTCTCGGCGATGACGTTCTTTACGTCACGCAATGGCCGTGGAAACCGGTCGACGACTGGTGGAACTACCGCGACCGCAAAAGGATTCAGACCGAGTACGCCGAAACAATTAATCGAATGATCGCGGCGACGCCAAATTCAAACCTTGTGGTCGCGGTGCCGACATCGAGCTTGATGCGCTCGATCAAATACGGTGGCAACGAGGTTGACAATGTTTTTACGCTTGGGACGACTTCAGATTTCACTCTTACCTCGACAATCGACTGCAAAGAGGGCCGGTTCTTCAACGAGATCGAATCGCGAGAAGGCGCGCAAGTGGTTGTCATCGGCTACGACGTCGCGGACGCTTTGTTTCCGTCGGAAAGCCCAATCGACAAGTTCGTTTTAATCAACGGGCAGTTGTTTAGGGTGATCGGCGTCAACGCGCGGCAGGGAACATTTCTCGGGTTGTTTAGCTGGGACTCGATGGTCGCAGTACCGTTGACGGCATTTAACAAATATTTTAGCTCGAAAAGCGCATCGGACGTGCGCCCCAATGGTTCGACAACTGAATCGGACGTGCGGGTAAAAGTGAAAGACAAAACCAAACTCGCTGAAGCAAAGGATGAACTAACCGGAATCATGCGTCGCGTGCGCGGTTTGTCCCCGGAAAAGAAGGTGGATTTTTCGATCAACGAGCAACAGGCCTTCAAGAGCACACTCGATCCGGTGAAAAATACGATCGCAATCGCCGGACTTTTCATCACCGGACTTTCCCTCTTTGTCGGCGCGATCGGCATCATGAACATCACATTCGTAAGCGTGAAAGAGCGCACGAAGGAAATCGGAACGCGCAAAGCGCTGGGTGCGCGCCGTCGCACGATTCTGCTTCAGTTTCTGATTGAATCGACGGCGCTTTGTCTGCTCGGCGGATTTATTGGTCTCGTTGTCGCTTACCTGATGTGCTTCGGAATCGGCAAAGCGTTTCCCTCGTTTCCAATTCAATTTTCGTTCGGGCTAGTTATCGCAAGCATGATCGTTTCGGTACTCACTGGGCTTATATCCGGTTTCGCGCCGGCGTGGACAGCGTCACGCCTAGATCCAGTCGCCGCGCTTCGCTATGAGTAGCGGCGGATTAACCACGCGGAACACGGAGACCACAGAGTTGGCGACGGAGATAAATCAACTCACGGAATTTATTATCGGTTGTGCGACCAAGGTGCAACCCACGCTCGGACCGGGATTACTCGAATCGGCCTATGGGATTGGTCTCTCTCGTGAGTTAAGTGTAAACGACGTAGCCTTCGAACGTCAGAACGTAGCGCCTGCGGCCTACAAAGCTGTCAAACTGGACTGCGGGTACCGAGCAGATCTGATTTTGGATCGACGGGTTCTCGTCGAAATAGAATTGGGCGATCAACTCGCGGCGATCCATGACGCTAAGCTGTTGAGCTATCTCAAACTCAGCGGACTGAATTGGGCTTCTAATCAATTTCAGTGTGCCGGTGCTTGTTCAGGGGATTCGTGGGAAAGTTCTCGGACCGCCAGAACAAATTTCCTATCGCTCCGCGCTTTCCGTGAACTCCTTGGGGAAACTAATTTAGACCAAGATGCAATTTAGCGAAATCATCACGATGGCGCTGGGCTCGCTGGGCGTGAACAAATTGCGTTCCGGTCTGACGATGTTTGGGATCACGATCGGCGTTTTTTCCGTCATTTCAGTCATGACCGCCATTGGCGCGCTCCAATACTCGATCGAGAACGGCATCAGTTTTCTCGGGTCGAACATTTTCCAATTTGCAAAATATCCCGCGAACATGGCAGCGAGCGGCGACGTGAAGAAGAAATATCAGAACCGCCGCAATATCACCTATCAGCAGGCGCTCCATTATCAGAAGTTAATGGAAGGAAATGCGCGCGAGATCTGTTTGAAATGTTTCGGCTACGAAGTGAAGGGCCAAGCTGTTTACAACGGAGTCAAAACGACACCGAGCCTGCTCATTGTTGGAACGAACCGAAGTTTTCTCACCGCCAACGCGTACACGCTCGGCTACGGCCGCAACTTGAACGATGAAGATGTCGATCTTGCGCGCAACGTCATCGTGGTCGGCAAAATGGTCGAGAAACGTTTGTTCCCGCACGAATCCCCGATCGGCAAAGTGGTTCGCGTCAGCGGCCACACTTACACGATCATCGGAATTCTGGCTGAGAAAGGAACCGCATTTGGTCAGACCCAAGACAACATCTGCATGATGCCGATCACACGTTTCTTCGAAGATTTCGGATCAGCGAAGCGCACGGTAAACATCGCAACGCAGGCCCCTTCGACCCAAACCTACAATTCTACATTCGACAAAGCCGTTGGTGCGATACGGCTCGCGCGCGGGTTGCGCGCAGATCAGGAAAACGATTTCGAGATTTACTCCAACGATTCGCTCAAAAGCGCATTTGTTTCTGTCGCCGGCGTCGTGCGGGTGGGTGCATTCGTGATCAGTTTCATCGCGCTGGTGGCCGCCGGCATCGGAATCATGAACATCATGCTGGTAAGCGTGACGGAGAGAACCAAGGAGATCGGCGTCCGAAAATCAATCGGCGCGCGCAGTCGCGATATTTTGCGGCAGTTTCTGACCGAAGCTGTTTTCATTTCGGAAGCGGGCGGGATTTTGGGAATTGTTCTCGGAATCATCGTCGGCGATCTCCTCGCGATGTGGCTCCAAGTTGATCTGATCTTTCCCTACGGCTGGGCCATCGCCGGGCTGGTAGTTTGTTCCGTGATTGGGATCGGGTTCGGACTCTATCCGGCATATCGCGCGGCGAATCTCGATCCGATCGAAGCCCTTCGATACGAATAGATCTGGACCGCTAGCCGCACCGACGTTGGACCGGTGTTTAGCTTCACCTATTTCATTTCCGAACGCCGACACCGACTCGATCTTCTCCGGGCGACGCCAATTGTAATTAGCTGGAGGCCAAGCGCCAGCTGCGCTGTCCGAAACTCACCGCTGGCCCCGCCCACTGTCGCTCGCTGTGAGTAATGTAAAGCCCCGCTCCTTTTTCGATCGTCACTTTGCCGGCAAAACTGCAAAATCCGCAGCACAGGAGTGCGGCGGCGACAGCGATGCTGATCTTGTCCGATTTAGTCCAAGCCGAGCGCTTTGAATGTTTCGTCGACGTGTTTGAAATGAACGTCTACTGAACAGAGCCGGTCGATCTCTTCTGCTGAAAGTTTCGCGCTGATTGCCGGCTCGGCTTTAACGTTTTGCACAAAACTCCCGCCGCTTTTCCAGGTTTCCATCGCCGCGCGTTGCACAGCTTCGTAGGCAGTTTTGCGTTCGGTGCCAGCACGGGTTAGCGCGAGCAGAATGGATTGGCTGTTATATAGATCTTTTGTGACTTCAAGATTTTTTTGCATCCGTTCTGGATAAACTTGGAGATTCTCAACCAAACTGCGCAGCTCGTTCAACATGAAGTCCATCAGGATGCATGAATCCGGCAAAATGATCCGCTCCGCGCTCGAATGACTGATGTCGCGCTCGTGCCAAAGCGCGACGTTCTCCAAAGCGACGAGCGCGTTGCCGCGAATTACTCGCGCGAGTCCACTCAAGCGTTCGCTCGTAATCGGATTGCGTTTATGCGGCATGGCTGAACTGCCTTTTTGCCCTTCGCCAAAATATTCCTCCACTTCTAGAACTTCAGTGCGCTGCAGGTGACGAAACTCCGTCGCCCAGCGATCGATGCTCGACGCGATCACCGCAAGCGTCGTCATGAATTCCGCATGACGGTCGCGCTGGACAATCTGCGTCGAAAGAACCACCGGCTTCAACCCAAGTTTTTCGCAAACTGCACGTTCAACCCTTGGATCGAGATGTGCATGCGTTCCAACTGCGCCGCTGATCTTGCCAACGCGAATGCGCTCGCGTGTTTGCGCGAGACGCTCTTCGGCGCGGCCGAATTCATCGAACATGAGCGCCATTTTTAATCCAAAGGTGATCGGCTCCGCATGCACGCCGTGACTACGGCCTATCATCGGCGTCATTTTGTAACGTCGCGCTTGCGCGGCAACGACTTGACGGACCTGTTTCAAATCGTCGGCCAGGATTCTCACCGATTTTGTAAGCTGGATTGACAACGTCGTGTCGAGGATGTCGGACGAAGTGAGTCCTTGATGAATCCAGCGCGCGGCCGGTCCGACATACGACGCAACGTTTTCGAGAAACGCGATGACGTCGTGATTTGTGCGTTTGTCGATCTCCACAATGTCGGGAATCGAAAACCGAGCTTTCTTCCGAATTTCGGCCGCATCCTTTTTTGGAATCTGGCCGAGCTCCGCCATCGCCTCGCAGGCGAGCAGTTCGATCTCGAGCCAGATCTCGAATTTGCTTTGGTCGCCCCAAATATTGCGCATCTGCGGCCGCGAATAACGATCGATCACGCGCCAAGATAGATAGCGCTGTTAAACGCGAAAGTGTTTTATGCCGGAAGCAAAATCGCTCCGGCAGACTAACTACCGGAGCGATTCGAAATTTTGCTTTTGTTTTGTTTAATGCCAGTCCGGTTCGGACCTAGCAAACTTTGGCGCGGAGGAATTTGCCGTCGCTCTGGAGACGGACTTTCCCACTGGCCAACAGATCAGCCACCGCTGCCACAGTCTCCTTTGTATCCTTGGTGCAAGAACTGACGGCGAGAACGAGGTCGCCAAGTGAAAGTTTCGGGCGAGGCTTCAGGATTAGGCTGTTTTTCTTCATTGCTTTGCCTCCTTTCGACAGCAACCTCAGTGACTTCGTTCAATCTTATTTCGCCTGCCGTGTGAGGCGCGGTTGGAACAATTTTGCTCGTCCGAATGCGTTATTCCGCTTTCCGCTTAGAAAGCGACATCGAAAGAATGTAAAGCGCTGCAAACGCCAAAACTATCACGAGCAGCCACTTCGATTGGCTTCGAACAAAATGAACGAGCCCCTCCGGATCATTGAGCAGATCGGGAGCAACGCGATGCGCGCGAACACCCAAATACGCAAGGATCGAGCACGAAATCGCTGAGCCGAGCAGCGTCGTGACGCTGAAAACAGTAAAATTCATCCGCACGATTCCAGCCGGAATCGAGATCAGATGCCGCACGCCCGGCAGCAGCCGCGCGAAAAACACGCCGCCCGCTTCGTAGCGAGCCAGCCAATGTTCGGCTTCCTCCAATTTTTTCGGTGGAAATAGAATGAAACGGCCGAAGCGCACGACTAACGGTCGACCCAAACAAAGTGACAACCAATACATCACCGCCGCCCCGAGGTAAGCGCCCAGCGTACTCGCCAGAACCACTCCGGCCAGGCTCAATCGTCCTTGCGCCGCAAGAAAAGCCGCCGGCGGGACCACGACCTCCGCTGGCAACGGGATTGGCGTGCTTCCCACCGCCATTAAAGCGATGATCCCCAGATAACCCCCCGTCAGGACCCAGTCGGACCAGATTTGAATGAAATGATGCATATTGTCATTCCGAGTGAAGTCGAAGAATCTCTCACTGTTTCGGGGCGGCCCTAGTTCAATCTGAAATTTGAAATCTGCAATCTGAAATTCCGATGTCGATCTACCGGCGCGTGTTGGGTTACTACCGGCCATTTCTTACGCAAACGGTCGCCGGTCTGTTACTCTCGCTTATCGGCATCGGGTTAAATCTCCTCAAGCCGTGGCCGTTCAAAATTATCGTCGACGATTTCCTTCGCCCGAACAAGCCGGCACCGGGCGACTGGCATACCTGGATTCCTCTGCTCTGCCTCGCGCTGGTCGTCATCCAGTTGCTTTGGGGCGTAGCGAATTGGGCGACAAATTACATCTTGGTCAAAGTCGGGCTTCAAGCGCTCCTCAAACTGCGCACCGATCTTTACGCTTATCTGCAATCGCTTTCGCTGAAGTATCATGACGTTCGTCGCTCGAGCGATTCCAGTTTTCGCGTTGCTTACGATTCACAATCGATCCAGACGATATACAACAAGGGGTTCACCGGAATTTTCGGCTCGGTCGTGACGCTCATCGGCACCTTTGCGATCATGGTGCGGCTTGATTGGCAACTGACGCTGCTTTCGTTAGGCATCGTGCCGCTGATCGTCGCAGCCATTTATTTTTTTGCGCACCGCATTCGCCGCGAATCGACGCTCATTCAGGAACAGGAAAGCGCGGTGCTTGCACAAGCGCAGGAAGGTCTGAGCTCCATTCGAATGGTGCACGCATTCGGGCGCGAGCAGTTCGAAGTGATGCAGTTTCACCAACATGCGCAGCAAAGTTTGCAGGCGAACCTGCGCCTCACTCTCACGAACGTGAACAGTGCCCTCGTGATCAGCACCTTGATGGTTTTTGGAGCGGCCGCGATGTATTATGTCGGAACGCTGCATGTTTTCGCGGGCACGATCAGTCTCGGAACGCTTCTCGTGTTCAGCGCTTATCTGCTGATGCTTTATCAGCCGCTCGAATCGATCACTTACACGGCTTGGGCGATGGAGGGCGCCACCGCCGGCGCGAACCGGTGTTTCGAAGTGCTGGACCGACAGGACGATGTCGTTGATTCACCCAATGCGATTGAGATTGAATCGGCCAAGGGCCAGATCCGATTTCAAAACGTGTCGTTCCGCTATGCAGTTGAGCGAGAGATCCTGCATGCTGTCGATCTTCAGATTGAGCCAAATCAGATGATCGCAATCGTCGGCTGCACTGGCGCCGGAAAAAGCACACTTTTGAGTTTAGTGCCGCGCTTTTACGATCCGACATCAGGCAGCGTAACTCTCGATGATCGCGACGTGCGCGAGATCAAAAAGAACTCGTTACGCGCGCAGACCGGAATGGTGCTTCAGGACACACTTCTCTTTTCAACAACGATTCGCGAAAACATCGCCTATGGCCGGCCAGAAGCGACAGATGAGGAGATCATTGACGCCGCCAAGCGCGCGCAGGCTGACGAATTTATTCGGCAATTGCCAAATGGTTATGCCAGCACAGTTGGGGAGCGTGGGCAGCAACTGAGCGTTGGTCAGCGTCAACGCATCGGGATCGCGCGCGCGTTCCTGAAAAACGCGCCAGTGCTTCTTCTCGATGAACCAACATCCGCGCTCGATCCCGCTACCGAGGCGGCGATCATGGAAACGATCAAGGATCTGATGCGTGGACGGACGACCTTGATCGCAACACATCGACTCGCGACGATTCACGAGGTGGACCGAATTGTTGTGCTCGAGCGCGGGCGCGTCGTTGAGCAAGGAACCGGTACGGAATTGCTCGCGCGCGGCGGCGTTTACGCCAAACTGTTTGCGTCCGGAAAATTCCCAACATGAGCAACGTCAAGGAGGATCGATACGTGGAAGACGATTGGTATCCGCACCCGATCCCGCCCAACGTCGAATTCGGCGAAGGCTTTTATTGCGAGAGCGCGCAAATTTTCAAGAAACTGGTCAGCAAAAAGCCGGGCGCAGTAGTTATCGGCAAGCACGTTTCTTGTTACGCAGGTTGTTCCTTCGCAGTTGGCGAAAACGGAAGATGCACGGTTGGCGATTTCACATTGCTGAACGGTGCTCTCATCATGGTCGAGGAAAGGATCGACATCGGTTCGCACTGTCTCGTCTCATGGAATGTTGGCATCGCAGATTCCGATTTTCATCCGCTCGAGCCGGCTCAACGATTCATCGATGCCCAGGCGCTGGCGCCGTTTTTCAAAGATCGCCCGCCGCGGCCGAAATTAAAAACCGCGCGGGTAAAAATCGGAGACAACGTTTGGATCGGAATGGGTGCGGTAATTTTGAAAGGCGTGAGCATTGGCGATAATTCGGTCGTCGCGGCCGGCGCGATCGTCACGAAAAGCATTCCGCCGAACACGATCGTCGCCGGGAATCCGGCAGAAGTTGTGAAACAGTTTTGAAACGCAAGCGCATCGTCGTCATGGGTTTCATGGGCGGGATGCCGATCGCGGGCGTAATCTGGCAACATATCCATTACGTCGTCGGTCTGCAAAGGCTCGGCCACGAGGTCTACTACATCGAAGACTCGGCCCGGCTTCCCTACAACCCGAAAACGTTCGCCGTAAACGACGAAGTCGATTATCCGGGAAAAATCCTTAATCAACTTGCGGGCCAGTTCGATTTCAAGAATCGGTGGGCGTTCTGCGCACGTTATTTAAAAGAAAACCCGACCGCGGGATTGCCGCTAACAAAAATCCGCCAACTCTATCGTGAGGCAGACGGCATCCTGAACATTTGCGGGACTCAGGAATTCAATGACGACCTGCTCGCAAGCAACCGGATCATCTATGTTGAAAGCGATCCGGGGGTTGAACAAATCAAGATCGACAAGCGAGTAAAGTCGACAATCGACTATTTGAGTCGGCATCACGCGCTTTTCACATTCGGCGAGAACGTTCCGACGAAAGGATTCCTGGTCCCGAAACACGGATTTAAGTGGAACGCGACTCGGCAACCGGTCGTGACCGACCTTTGGAAGACGAATCGCGCCCCGAAATGGCCCGCGGTGTTCACTTCGATTGCGAATTGGTCGACAAGTGGACTCAAGGACATCACGTGGCGCGGCCGCAAATATCTCTGGAGCAAGTCGCGAGAATTCCTGTGTTTCGTGGCTGCGCCGAAAAAATCAGGCGAAACATTTGAGCTGGCAACAAACATTTCCGATCAAGCAACGCGCGAGAAATTCGAACGCAACGGCTGGCGATTGGTCTCACCGATACAACTGAGCGTCGATTACTGGCTTTACCGCGATTACATCCAGCAATCCAAAGGCGAATTCACGGTCGCGAAAGATCAGTACGTCCGATTGAATACCGGCTGGTTCAGCGATCGCAGCGCCTGTTATCTTGCCGCCGGCCGGCCAGTTATTACTCAGGAGACAGGGTTCACGAGAAATTATGACGGCGATGTCGGGCTGCTCGCGTTTCGTTCGTTAGGTGAAATCGCCGAAGGAGTGAAAATGATCAACACGGATTACAAAAAACACTCCGACGCGGCCCGACGAGTCGCGCGCGAGTTCTTTGAAGCGGAGAAGGTTTTGAAATCATTACTTGATCGCGCTGGGATTTGAGCGGTTGCTTTCCAATCAACAACGTTCATCTTGCAGACTTTCCGGCATGAAGGGTGTCCACATTTCTATTTTGATTCTGGTGCTCGCGGGATCGACGTCGTTTGGTCAACAGCCAGCGCCGCAGCAACGACCGGAAAACGGACCTGTTCCGGAGGCTTCGCCGGGGCAACCCCGGCTGCCCGGAATTGGAACAAAGCCTGGAACGCCGACGCAAAATGTTGTCGCCGTTCCGGTGCCGATCGCTCCGCCTCAACCAAACGGGCCGATCCAAAAAAGTTTGGTACGGATCACGGCCACAGAAGTTGCGCCGGATTATCGCGCCCCATGGAACGCCGGCATGCTCGGGCGCGGCATCGGCGCCGGTTTCGTAATCGACGGTAATCGCGTCATGACCAATGCACACGTGGTCAGCAACAGTCGTTATCTCACCGTCGAGCGCGATGGCGACCCAGACAAATATCCGGCGAAGGTGCTTTTCGTCGCACATGACTGTGATCTCGCACTGATTACCGTGGATTCGCCGAATTTTTATAAAACCATGGTGTCGCTAAAGTTTGGCGGAATTCCCGAGCTCGAATCAACGGTGTCGGCTTACGGGTATCCAATCGGCGGCGAGCGGATGTCGGTGACCACGGGAATCGTTTCCCGAATCGATTTCCAGCTTTACACGCACTCATCGATTGACCAGCACCTCGCGATTCAAATCAGCGCGCAAATTAATCCGGGCAACAGCGGCGGGCCAGTGATGCAAAACGGGAAAGTCGTCGGCGTCGCGTTTCAGGGTTACAGCGGCGACGTCGCGCAAGGGGTAGCTTACATGGTGCCGACGCCGGTCATCAATCGCTTCCTCAAAGACGTGAGCCACGGGCACTACGACGGATATGTCGATCTCGGAATCACTTACGGAAAGTTACAGAACCCGGCGCAGCGTAAATTTCTTGGACTAAAGGACGACGGCCGCGGGGTGTTGGTGGAGACCGTCGTTGCGGCCGGGCCTTGCGCAAAAATTTTGCGACCGGGCGACGTTTTACTCTCAATCGATAACCATCCTATTGCGAGTGACGGGAACGTGGATCTGGAGGGCGAACACGTGGAGATGCCGGAGGTTGTCGAGCGCAAATTCAAACATGACGACGTGAAGTTCGAGATTTGGCGCGATAAGCAATCGACCAGGGCAAGCGTGCAGCTCGACACCGTGCCGCCTTATTTGATGCAAAGCCACAAGTACGACGTGCGACCGCGTTACGTAGTTTACGGCGGTCTGCTTTTCCAGCCCTTAAGCCTTGATTTGCTCGAGGCTTATCAGCCCCAGGATCTGCGTCTGCGGCACTTCTTCGATTTCTATGTGATCGACCAACTTTACCTTGAGCACCCGGACGTGATTGTGCTGACGAATATTTTGCCGGACCCAATCAACACTTATCTTGCGCCTTATCGCGGTGGGATTGTCGATCAAATCAACGGCAAAAAAATCCGCACGCTTGAAGAGCTGAGCCAGACTTTGGCCGAACCTGTCGACCGTTTCGTGATTGACATGATCGGCGACGGTCCACCGCTCGTGCTTGATCCAAAACAAGTTGAAGCCGCCCGTGATCGAATCAGAACGCGCTACAATGTCGTGCGCGAACAAAATCTTAATGAACAGCCCGGCGCGAAGCCAGCCGATCTGCAAACGAAAATCTAGGATGCGAACTCTGTTTTTCAGTCTTGTTTTCGCTTTGGCTGTCACTAACGAAGTCGCGGCAAAGAAAGAATCTGCCCTGGCGTCGCCTCCGGCGAACAACGACATCAAACAGAAAACGCTTGCGCTTGTCCGCGTGAATGTAACCGGCCAGCCCTACGATTATTTTCGACCATGGCAAAAGAAAGCGCCAATCTCGAAGCGCGCTCTCGGTGCGGTCTTGTCCAAGGGTCGGGTGCTCGTAACCGCGGACCTGGTGTCGAATCAAAATTATGTCGAGCTCGAGCGCGCTGAGTCCGGCGAAAAAACAGCAGCCAACGTCGAAGTAATTGACTACGAAGCGAATCTCGCGCTGCTTCGGCCCAGCGAGAAGAGTTTTCTCGATGGAATTACGCCGCTCGATATCGCGACCGACACCGTGGTCGGTGATCGACTCGCGGCATGGCAGCTCGAGCCGACCGGAGCGCTGGTTGCGACCGAAGGTTTGGTTACGACCATTCAGATGACGAAGTACCCGGTCGACGTTGGTCAATTCCTAACGTACCGCATCAGCCTGCCGATGCAATATCGGGAAAACAGCTATACAATTCCGTTGGTCAAAAATAACAAACTCGCTGGCCTGCTTTTGCGTTACGATCCGCGGTCACAACTCATTGATGCGATCCCAGCGCCGGTCATCACGCATTTCCTCAAAGAAGCTGAGAGCGAACACTACCGCGGATTTCCGGCGGTCGGGTTTTCGTTCTTTCCAACACGGGACCCGCAATTAAGAAAATTCGCCGGTCAGACCGGCAAGGCGGGCGGCGTTTACGTGACGAATGTCGAACCGAACATGCCGGCGATGAAGGCGGGTTTGAAAGTTGGCGACATCGTAACGGCGATCGGTAATCATGAGATCGACCAAAACGGAAACTACGTCGATCCACTTTACGGCAAAATCGACTTCACGAATCTGGTTAGCGCGCATTCCTACGCGGGCGATGTCCTTCCTTTTCAAATTCAGCGCGAAGGCAAGCCGATGGAGCTGAAGGTCACGCTTGAGCATCGTGATGCAAAAGATTACATAAGTCCGCCGTATGCGTCGGATGACGCGCCGATGTATCTAGTGCTCGGCGGTTTGATTTTTCAGGAATTGTCGCGTCAGTATCTGAAGGAATGGGGCCCAAATTGGCAGCGTGAAGCGCCGCAGCGCTTTGTCTATCTCGACCGATTTCAATCCGAGCTTTTCCCAGGCGAGAATCGACGAATCGTGATTTTGAGCCAGGTCCTTCCCGCCAACAACACGATCGGCTACGATGAATTTTCTTATCTGACCGTTACGAAAGTGAACGGAAAAGAAATTAAGTCGCTAAACGACCTGGCCGAGGCAGTGAAACAACCGGTCGAGGGCGGCTTTATCAAAATCGAGACCGAAGAAGATCCCAAACAGATCGAGCTCGAGGCGAAAGCAGTTGCTGGGGAAGCGGCCGACCTTCAGGAAAATTACGGTATTCCTTCGCTCCAGCGGCTCGAATAAATGACTTCTCGCGGTCGGTTTTACTCCGGCTGCACGTATGCGACATCCTGGACGACGAGATACGTCCCGCGCGCCGGAAAAATCGCTACGGCTTTGTTGTCGGAGCGATCCCACTTTTTGTCGCCTGCTTGTCCGACCGTTTCCTTCCACGTTGTTCCATTGGCAGCACTGACCGAAAGAATTTGCTGAATGTCCTCTGGTGTTAGGGGCGAGGTATCCGGTTTCGCGAACCCTTCGCGACGACTGATTCCGTTGACAAAATCGACAACCACCGCGAACGCTCCGGCGGTATAGCCGGCCTGACGGAAGTTGCCCTTTTCGTCCAACACTTTTGCTGCTTTGCCATAAAGCGACTCGATTTGTTTCTCATCGTCGCCAACCCGCGCAAGGCCAGTCGCGGCACATGCGACCGACAAAGCAATTGTGAACGCTAATACTTTCATTCGTTACCCTCCGGCGGAAACACTGCTCGGTGCCGCCGGATTCGCAACCTCACTCTTTACGGCCCGTGCCTGGATCGCCGTGACCGACTCATTCCCCTGGCGGAAAATCCCGATTTTGCCCAATTCTATTCGCGTCCGGCAGAAGAGTAAAGGTTACCGGTATGGTTGCGCGCGACACTGTGTCGGGTTTAAAAACGCGACACATCGGCCTAACGATACGGGCTAAATTCCAGTTCTGGTGGAACGGAAAACGGATCTTCAATTCTTATTCTCTTCCAAGATGCGTCCGTATTGAGAAGTTTTTCCTCGCATCTCGAAGTAACGGAATGCTTCGAGCGCGATTCTACCGATCGCGCGCTCAGCGACAGGTTCGTCGCGAACGAAGGAAGTCATTACACTGATCACGAATGGCCGATTCTTCGCGAAAATAATTCCCGAATCCGTTCGAATGCCTTCCAGACTCCCGGGCTTATCGGCAATTTCGACATCAAGCGGCAAATCAGTCGAGAGCCAACTGTCCTTCTTAAGCGCCTTGAGTTGTTTGATCATCGATTCGGTAAGTTCCTTGTTCAGCGCTTTGCCTTTGTAGATCGCTTCCAACAAACGCGCCATTTCCTGCGGCGTCGAAACATTTTCGTCACCGCGTTTTGCTGCCGCGATGTCCATCATTTTGCGACGCAACATCGTTCTCGTGAGATCGAGACTGCGCAGCGTTGCGTTTACGTTTTCCATTCCGACGCGATCGATCAGGACATTGGTCGCTGCGTTATCGCTCGCGGTGACCATGAACTGTGCGAGATCGCGATTCGTGACTTTGGTCACGCCGGGAGTAAGTCCGGTCATGATCTGACTGTCTTCGACTAAATCTTTCGGATCGAATAGGTAAACATCGCTGAGCTTCGCCTTGCCGCTCTGTTCCTGATGATAAAGTTCCAGCAAGACCGCGATCTTGATCGAGCTCGCCGTCGGGAACACGCGGTCCGCATTTTTCAGAATCGCGCGGCCATCGGTAAAATCGACAATCGCCACACCCATTACCCCATCGAATTTCTCGACGGTGTCGCCAACGAGCGCATCGAGCTTCTTCCAAAGCAAGTCGTCAGTTACTATGCTGCCTTGTTTTTGTTGAGCGAATGCAATCGTCGCGAACGCGAGAGCTGTAAGAAACCAACTCACCTTCATCTTGGCCCTGGCTTATACCAAATCGAGCCCGAACGCGTCGAATTGTAGAGCAAGCGCTCCGCTTGCCGCAGTCCTAAAAAGGCAGACGATGCACCCTGGGTGGCAACAGTCGCGATGTGCCATTCAGCAGAAGTCATCAGCGTCCGTCCGAAAAGGATCATCACGACGAGGAGAGCGAGCATTACAAACTCTGGCTCGCGAGTCTCAATTGCTCTCATCGCGGCATGGATGCGACAACGATCTCGAAGATCTAGCGCATTCGCAATTGGACTCTCATCACGCTCGGGACAACGCTCGCCGGCGGCAGGGTGTAGATCATGTATTCAATAACTTCGGCGATCGGGAACAACGGCAAGCCGGGTGCGCCGACGTACTGGACCGGCTCGCGCGATTTCACCGTGCACACCTCCCAACTTCTTTACGCGGTTGTCGTTTTCGGGCTGGTATCGATCGCCGCCTGGATTTTTGTTCTGCGCAAGAGCCGGCGAGCAAGATCGCGGTTGTTTCACTTTTAAACCCAGCGTTGGCTTGCTGTCGATCGCGCACCCGTGCCTGAAGAAACTGCCGAACAAAAATGAACGGGACGATGTCAAATAGGCGTGAAACAGCTCGCCTTCGCATTGCTTTGCGCAATCGCAACCGCACCGGCGCCGAGAGCACAAAGTACTTCGGCCGGTAACACGCCGGCACCATCGCACAAGCCTAAGACCCGCAACGTCGCTCCGAAGCCGTCGCCAAGTCTTCGAATGCCGACGATAATTGCTCCAACGCGGAGACCAGTCGATTTCATCGCTTACTCGGAAGCTCTTGGCCGATATCAACACGCGCGGCACACCCGTTTTTGGTGGAGGCGCCATTTCACAACCTTCGTTTTGGTTGGAGCCGGGTATTACTATTTCGACTCGGGATATTGGTTCCCGGCGTGGGGTTACGATGCGAACTACGAAGCCTACGATTACGACGGGCCAATTTTCACTTACGGAAATCTTTTGCCGGATCAGGTCATCGTGAATGTCCAGCACGCTCTCCAAGAACTAGGTTACTACGCCGGCGCGATAACCGGTTCACTCAGTCCGGCAACGCGTCGAGCAATCAGCGCTTACCAAGATGACCTAGGATTAGAAGTTAATGGAGTAATCGACGGCCCAACTGTTTACGCGCTTGGGTTGATTTGAATGTTCGATAATTCGATCAAGACCTCGGCGTCGAATTAGGTTGAGGCGCAGCTGTCCTTGGGGAAAAGCATTTCCGGTAACCAATTCGTATTTTGGAACGCTGCGATCAACCACCGGCCGTTTCGCTTTTGGAAGTGCGTTTGAATACCTTGTCGCGGCACCGGAAGCTCGGCCGGAGTTCTCGCACCGGTCATCGTCCAGCGAACATGCGCAACCGCAAATTCGGGGCTCAAAAGTCGAATATCGACTCCGGTGATGGTTAGAGTGCTCTCTTTAAAAACATAGATGTAGGCATCAGTGAGTTTTTTCTCGATGTCCGCGCGCCCTTTCCACCACCAGCCGACCACATTCACGCAATCGCCCTCTTCTGTGAACAGGCTCGCGTACGCTTTCGCATCGTGATGATTCCACGCTTCCGGCTACCGTGCTTCCAACTCTCGAATCGCGGCTTCGTCTTGAGATTGATCCGCCCCGAACGCGCTCGCTGTGAAAGACACGATCAAGACAACGACTGGCGTCGGAAATGTTGGTTCCATCGCATCCGCGTCGGAAATGTCGGAGCTCATGTCAATGTTTTCTACCGATGCCACAGATCCAGCCTTTGTCCTGTTCCTCGAAAATCCGGACGTCCGAAAAACCGGCGTTCTTGAACAATTCATAATGCTCGTCGACCGTCAGGAGCGTCATATTCGTTAGCTCAATGTATTTTTCGGCGAGCTTTCCCGCCATTTTCTTTCCGCCTTTGTAAACCTCGGCGATGATGATGAAAGCCCCACCGGATTTAATGACGCGCAAAACTTCTTCCACGTCCGCATGCAAATTCGGCCAGAAGAAATGCGTTTCTATGGCGGTGACGAGATCAAATGTGTTATCGGCAAACGGCAATTGTGATACCGATGCCTGATTGATCTCGACGCGACCGATGTCGATCCAGCGCGCGTTCTGTCTCTTGGCCGCTGCGACACTCTCTTCAGAATAATCGATCCCGTGAACTCTGCCGTCGCTCGCGATTGCGGCCAGTTTGCTAATCGTCCTTCCTCCGCCGCAGCCAATGTCGAGAATCGTGTCGATCTTCTTGATCGCGACGTGACTTAATCCCCAATCGGTCAACTTCGAATGATGGCGATTCATTTCCCACAAGACGAATCGACCAACCCACCCCGTGGGCTTTCGCAATTGATCCCGCAGATTACTTCCGGCGCTCACGATTTTTCGCGTTGGTATCTTTGGTCGACCGCCTACGAATTGGATACACGAAGGTCGTCCCCATTCTCGATGACGCCCCCAGTAGCTTGATAGAACCCAACCGCTGCCTGAGTGGAACGTATGGTAAACACGAAGAGCTTCTTCGTTTGCCCAAGCAATAGTGGATATAATTTCATCCGCTATCACCTCCACCTAGAAACGAATTGTAGTCTGCAGTAACCAAGCGCCAGTTACGAGCATTAGCGGTGCGGACCAAATCCCAGGCACGACTCGACGCCGTATAATCGCGGCGACAAGATGAAGCAAGCCGTTGCCGACGTGCTCTATTCCCATGACAATCGCAAGCGGGCGAAGCCAAGGAGTGCCTGCGTAGGCTGCTCGTGTGAGCGCAGCGAGAATGATTACGGCCGCGACGAGTGCAATGATCCACGGCCAAAACGCGAATGTTGGCGGAAACGGAATTCTAAGAAACTTTCGAATCCTGAGCGCTTGAGGATTGTACCAGGAGAGAAAATCATGAGCCGCTTCGTCCGCGACATGCAACGCGAGAGCGATTACCGCCGCAACCCACGGCCAACCGAACTCTCCGCTCATTCGCGCTCGTCTTGGTTAACGATCAGCCGCGGTTTCGAAAGGAATTTGTCGACTTCGGTATTGTAGGTTTCAAATGGGTCGCCCATGACGAGAAAGTCGCGGCTGTCGTACGCGACCGAGTCCCAGTTGATGACGTACGGTTGATGTTGGTCCTGAAAATACGCGACCGCCCGCGCGCGACCTGATGCGCGCGTGTTCGCTGGCGCAACCCGCGTCGCATTCTCCGGTTCGAAACTCTTGTTCCATTCGGCGACGCGTTTGCCAGGGGTAACGCTGAAGAACAATCCGCGCGTTGGATCGATGTTATGATATTCGAGATCCAAACTTTGCAGCCAGGGATCTTCCCACTCGATTTTTTCCGATTCCATGAAAGTCTCGAGCAACCATTTCTTGGTGATCCAATCGACGCCGCCAATGAGCGCCTGCGGATTTTGCCCGATCGACTCGAGCGTGAAACTCCAGGTCTCGAGCAACCAATCGGTCTCGGGATCTTTGCCGCGCAAATGTTGTTGAGCGAGATCGTGGAACTGCCATTGTACATCGAGCGCGCCAATGGTCTTACCGTTCTCTAGATCGACGGTCCATTTGCGGGTTGGATCGCGCGAGATGTCGCGCGTGCTGCGAACGGCGTCATTGAGCACCATATTGCGCGGTAACTGACGTTGCTCGAGCAGCGAAAGCACGCACGCGGTCGTGCCAATCTTCAATGCGTTGGCGAACGGGCTCATGTTCGAATCGCCGATAAGCAAGTGAAGCCGGCGATACTTGCGATAGTCGGCGAGCGGCTCATCGCGCGCGTTGATGATGGCACGGTTGAACTGCACCCACTGGTAAATGTCGTTGACAATGTGGTCGGCGCGCTGGCTGAGCTGGAACGAGACCGGCGTCTCGGCTTGCGGCGGCTCGAAATCGAACGCGAGCGGGTTTGCCTGCCCCACTCTTCCGGCACCAGTGAAAATCTGGCGTGTGGCGAGAAACGTGAGCAAGGTT
>Ga0306918_10000172_pt1 | contig 27015 bp, 25 predicted proteins | sample tim00Cox0000000H_FD_203315 | JGI IMG/M metagenome (GOLD analysis project Ga0306918, IMG submission 203315) | Lab enrichment of tropical soil microbial communities from Luquillo Experimental Forest, Puerto Rico - timezero.00C.oxic.00.000.00H (v2)... | ecosystem: Environmental > Terrestrial >... | reverse complement strand
CAGTCCCCGGATAAAACTCGAAGTTTTCGTTATCCGTTTTGCCCCGCTAACGCCCAGTGTCATCGAAATGCTTTCAGGTTGAAGATGATCTCAAGGCTCCGTGCTGAGATCCGATGATTTTCGATATTTCCTTTGACAGGGCATGCCAGAGCAGTAATCTGGGCTAGCGGGACGTTAAGTTCTCGCAATGCTTTGGGGTGGGTGGCGTCTGCCTCGTGCCGAGGCAGGGCCGTTCTCTAACGGGGGGAGTCATGGAGAGCACACCGAAAGCGCGGGCGAACCCTTTGGCGTGGTTCGCCGTCGGCGTCCTCGCCGTCACAGCGGGCGCCAGTCCGGCAGTTGCGGAGATGTCAGCGCAGTTTACTTACCAAGTCAATCATTCGGTGTTCGGCGAGATTGGCACCTACACCAACACGGTCGAGCCAACGCGCGACGGCACCACCATACAGACCCGAGCTCATTTCGAGGTGAAGATGCTCGGCGTCAAGATGTACCGCGAAGATGCCGAGCGCACCGAGCACTGGCAGGGCAATCGTCTTGTCTCGTTCCGCGGGGTAACCGACAAGGGACACGGCCCCGCCGAAGTGAAGGGCGAGGCCCGCGGCAACAGTTTCGTGATCACCTCTCCAGAGGGCACGATCACCGCGCCGTGGTCGGTTCATCCAGCCAATCCTTGGTCGTCGAATTTCGTTCACTCCAACACGATGATGCGGCCCGACACTGGCAAGCTCGAACAGGTGCAGATCGGCGCCGGCCAGGAGACCAAGGTGCAGATCGATGGCGCCACTATTCCCGCTGTCAAATACGAGGTCGATGGCAGCACCCGTTATACGATCTGGCTCGATGGGCGCGGCGTGCCTGTCAAGTTCGTGGCTGACGACGATACCGGCAAGGTGACCTTCACTTTGGCAAAGTGTGTCGGCTGCAACGCCGAGGTCTCTCCGCTGAACCGGAAATAACCTCGCCGATGGATGAGGGCGGTGTCGTCGCGCGCGTCGTCGACACCGCCGTTCGCGACCGCGCGGCATCGTGGCTGGCTCGAGCGGGGGCGCGGCTGGCGACCCTTGCCCAACTCGCCGATCCATCTTGCATCCCCGAACCTCGCCGCAATGCCTTGCGCTCGGTTGGTGCGGATCAGCCGCATGCCGCCAACCTGTTTCGCGTGCATTGGTACAACGGGCGGTCCCGCGCCGGCTGTGCTGCAACCCCGGTCTGTCTCGTGGCTCCGCCCGAACTGACCGGGGTACGGTCGCCGATCCTTATCGTTCTCGGGTGCTTTTTTCCGATGATCGGCGCGCACAAGGTCTTGGCCGCCTATGGCTGTCTTGTTTCTTATCTGGTGAGCGGCCGTTTCGATCCATCGCAGTACCGGATCGTGTGGCCATCGACCGGCAATTATTGTCGAGGCGGCGTCGCAATTTCGCGCATCCTCGGTTGCCGCAGTCTCGCGGTGCTGCCGGCCGGCATGAGCGAAGAGCGGTTCGAGTGGCTGCGGGCTTGGGTCGCGCGACCCGAAGACATCGTCCGGACCCCCGGTTCGGAGAGCAACGTCAAGGAAATCTTCGATAAGTGCGCCGAGCTCGCGCGGGACCCCGCCAATCTTGTCCTCAACCAGTTCGCCGAGTTCGGTAATTATCTGGCGCACTATGCCTGCACCGGACCGGCGATGGCATGCGCCTTCGATGCGTTCCGGGCCGGGCGCTGCAATTTGCGTCTGGCGGCGTTTGTCGCCGCGTCGGGCTCGGCCGGGACGCTGGCGGCGGGGGATTATCTCAAGGAGAAGCACGGCACACGCATCGTCGCGGTCGAGGCCAGCGAATGCCCGACTTTGCTGCGCAACGGCTTTGGCGAGCACAACATCCAGGGCATCGGCGACAAGCACGTGCCTTACATCCATAATGTCATGAATACCGACATTATCACCGGCGTCTCCGACCGCGGCACCGGGGCGCTGGACCTGCTTTTCAACAGCCAAACAGGGCTCGATTACCTGTCGAGCCGCCGGCATGTCGATGCCGAGACGATCGCCGGGCTGAAATATCTGGGCCTCTCCGGTATTGCCAACCTCGTGGCTGCGGTCAAGACCGCAAAGCGCCTCGAGCTCGGTGATGGGGACGTTCTCGTCACCGTCGCGACCGACAGCGCTGCTCTCTACGGCAGCGAGCGGCAGAAGTTTCTGGCAACGCGTTACCCCGATGGGTTCGACGCCGTGAGCGCCGGCGAGGTCTTTGGGCAGCATCTGCTCGGCGCCGTCGACAACGACGTTCTCGAATTGACCCATCACGAGCGCTCGCGGATATTCAACCTCGGCTATTACACCTGGGTCGAGCAGCAGGGCGTACCGGTCGCCGAGTTCGAACGGCGGCGCGACCAAGGCTTCTGGCGCGGGTTGCGAGAGGCTGTCCCCACCTTGGACGCGCTGATCGGCGAGTTCAACGCCAGGGCCGGCTTCGGAGAGGATTGTTGACGCCGGACTACGCCGAGCTGTGCCGCCGCACCCGAGAGCGCGACCGCGGCCTTCGCGAGAAGGTCATGTCGCTCGAAGAGGCGGCGGCGATCGTCCCAGACGACGCCTCGGTCGGCATCGGCGGCAGCACCTTGTCGCGCACGCCGATGGCGATGATCTGGGCCTTGATCCGCGCCGGCTGCAAAAACCTCGTCTGCGTCCGCAGCATTACCTCGAGCGAAGGCGAACTGCTCTTCGCCTCCGGCACCAGCCGGCATCTTTTGACGAGCTGGTTCAGCCTGGGCATCGTCTGGGGCGTCTCGCGCATCATGCGCCTCTATACCGAGACCGGCCGCGCGCGCTTCGAGGAATGGAGCCATCTGGCGATGGGCCTCCGCTTTCGCGCCGGCGCGATGGGCGTGTCATTCCTGCCGATGCGCTCGATGATGGGCTCTGGAGTCATCGGCCAATTGCCTGACACGAAGCTCATCAACTGCCCGTTCACGGGCGACAAGCTGGTGCTGGTCCCGGCGCTGAACCCCGATTTCGCGCTGATCCATGTGCAGCGTTGCGACCCCTATGGGAACGCACAGATCGACGGACTGCCGTTCATGGATATCGATCTGGCAATGGCGGCGAACCGGGTGATCCTGACGACCGAACGCATCGTCTCGAACGACCAGATCCGCCGCCAGCCCGACCAGACGAAGGTCCCGTTCATGGCGGTCGATGCCGTCGTCGAGGTGCCATTCGGCTCCGCGCCGCACGAATGCTACGGTCTCTACGAGCCGCTGTTCGATCATCTCGACGCCTATGCTGCGCAGATACGACAAGATCCCGAGGAAGGCATCCGCGCCTATCTGCAGCGCTATGTCTACGGTCCGAAATCATGGACCGAATATCTCGATCGGCTCGGGCTCGCGGAACTGCTCGCCGCCCGCCGCCGCGGAACCGGCATTTATGATGACTAGCACCATCGGACACACCGCGAGCGAGCTGCTCGCGGTGATGAGCGCGCGGCTATTGCGCAACGGCCAGGTCGTATTCGCCGGGGTCGGCATTCCGCTCTTGGCCGCGACGTTAGCGCAAAGGCTGCACGCGCCCGGCCTTACCATTCTGTTCGAAGGTGGCGTCATCGGCGCCTTTATCGAGCCGGGCAAGCTGCCCCCTTCGACCAACGAACAGCGCTGCACGCGCCGCGCCAATATGGTGCTGGGCAGCACTGAGGTGCTCTTGCTGTTGCAGCGCGGCTATGTCGACGTCGGGTTTATGGGCGGCGCGCAGATCGACCAGTACGGCAATCTCAACAGCTCGTTCATCGGCGATCCGCAGCACCCGGCGACCCGTCTGCCGGGGACGGGCGGCGGCAACGACATCGCCAGCTTGACGCAGATGATCGTCGCGATGAAGCACGAGAAGCGGCGCTTCGTGGACCGGGTCGATTTCGTCACCAGCCCCGGCTTTCTCACCGGCGGCGACAGCCGCCGCGAGGCCGGGCTCGTCGTCGGCGGCATGTACCGGGTCGTCACCGATCTCGGCATTCTCGGCTTCGAGGAACGCTCAAAGCGTATGCGGCTCGAGGCACTGCACCCAGGTGTGATGGCCGACGAGGTGCAAGCGAATACCGGGTTCGAGCTGCTCGCCGCCGCCGATCTTCGGGTCACCGATCCGCCGACGGAAAATGAGCTGGCGGTGCTGCGCGATCTCGACCCCGACCAGCTTTATACGGCGTGAGGAGCGCAAGGTGACGATTTTCTCCGACACCTTCGGTTTGGCCATGCGCAACTTCACGACCCATCCGCAGATGCCAGACCCGCAGGGGCTAATCGCCTATGCCGTCAGGGCCGAAGCGCTGGGGTTCGACTCGCTCTGGGTGTGGGACCACATCTTCCTCGGCGTCGACCCGCCGTTTCCGGTGCTCGACTCGCTCACACTACTGTCGGCGGTGGCGGCGCGCACCACGAACATCAAGCTCGGCACCGGCGTCCTGGTGCTGCCGCTGCGCAACCCGGTGGTGCTGGCGAAGGAGCTGTCGAGCCTCGACCTGATTGCCGGAGGCAGGCTGCTGCTCGGCATGGCTTCGGGCTGGTACAAGCGCGAGTTCGACGCCGTCGGTGTGCCGTTCAACGAGCGCGGCCGGATCATGGACCGGAATCTCGAGATCCTGCGCCGCTTGTGGACGGAAGAGCAGGTAGACGGCGAATATCCGCCGCACCGGCTGCGCGGATCGAACCTGTCGCCGAAGCCCTCTCGGCTGCCCGTGATGCTGATCGGCGGCTATGTCGACCGGGTACTGAAACGCGCGGCGCTGACCGGCGGCTGGCTCACTTATTTTTATACGCCCGAAGGTTTCGCGAAATCCTGGGCCAAGGTGCGCGGCTTTGCCGTAGAGGCGGGCAAGGACCCGGAAGATTTGCTCAACGCCAACCAGCTGCCGATCTATGTGGGGGCGTCGCGCGCGGCGGTCGAAGCGCCGATGATGGAGTGGCTCGGCCAGGAGTGGGACTATGCCGCGTGGAGCGACTCGACAAAGGAGGCGGCGGTCTTTGGCACCGTCGACGAATGCGTCGCGCAGCTCCGGGCGCAGCTGGCGGTCGGCGTTCAGAAGCTGATTTTCATTCCCTACCGCTATCAGATGGAGCAAGTGGAGATCATCGCGCGAGAGATCATCCCGCGGCTGCGAGGCAGGCAATGAAACGCGGTGACCAGGAGGTCCTCATCATCGTCGATGTGCAAAACGATTTCTGTCCGGGCGGGGCGCTCGCGGTGCCGCACGGCGACGAGATCGTCCCGGCGGTGAACCGGCTGGCGGCCGAGTTCCGCCATGTGGTCTTGACCCAGGACTGGCATCCGCGTGGCCATTCCTCGTTCGCCAGCTCGCACCCGGGCAAGCAGCCGTTCGAGGCGATCGAGGTTGCTTACGGCCAGCAAATCCTATGGCCGGACCACTGCGTGCAAGGAACGCAAGGGGCAGCGTTGCACCCTGCGCTCGAGGTGCCGCACGCCGAGCTCGTGCTGAGAAAGGGGTTCAGGAGCGCGATCGACTCCTACTCGGCGTTTTTCGAGAACGACCATCGCACCCCCACGGGGCTGGCGGGTTATCTGCGAGAGCGTGGGCTTGGACGGTTGACGCTGTGCGGGCTCGCCACCGATTTTTGCGTCTTTTATTCGGCACTCGACGGCCGAAAAGCGGGTTTCGATGTCGATGTCGTGACCGGCGTCTGCCGCGGCATCGATCTCGACGGCTCGCTCGACCGCGCGGTGGCCGCGATGCGCGAGGCAGGCGTGACGCTGCGGGCGGAATGAATCCGAGGCAAACGCGCTCGCAAGTCGTCATGGCCGGACTTGTTCCGGCCATCCACGTTTCCGACACAGCCTCCGTCGCTGGAGGAGGCGTGGATCACCGGGCCAAGCCCGGTGATGACGATATTGGCGAAAAGAGCTTTGGGCGCTCGCAGCGGCGCTCTTATGCCGTGTGGATGCTTACGGGGGTGGCGGCGATCACCGGATTGCGGCTGATCTGGCTGGCGCTGCAGCCGGCCGATCTCTACCCGGACGAAGCGCAATATTGGGTTTGGTCGCAGCGGCTCGCGCTCGGTTACTTCTCGAAGCCGCCGCTCGTCGCCTGGCTGATCGATTTGACGACCGGCCTCTTTGGCGACAGCGAGTTCGCAGTTCGGCTGTCCGCGCCACTGCTCCATGCCGGCGCTGCAGCCTTTGTCTATGGCCTCGGCGCGCGGCTTTATGACCGGCGCGTCGGGCTGTGGTCGGCTTTCGTCTATGTGAGTTTGCCCGGCGTCTCGGTTTCCGCATTCGTCATCTCGACCGATGCGGCGCTGCTGCTGTTCTGGGCCGCGGCGCTCTACGCCTTTGTCAGGGCGCGCGAGATGGATGGGTGGGGATGGTGGCTCGCGGCCGGGCTCGCCGCTGGACTGGGTCTTCTCTCCAAATATGCAATGGCGTACTGGATCCTGTCGGCGCTCGGCTTTGTCCTGCTGCTTCCGGGCGAGCGGCGCCATTTGCGGCCGCTATTGGCCGCGATCGCCCTCGCCCTTGTCATCTATTCGCCCAATTTGTGGTGGAATTGGAGCAATGGCTTTGTCAGCTACCTGCACACGAAAGACAACGCTGAGCTCAGCGGCCCGTTGTTCCACCCCGATGCCTTTATCGAATTCTTCGGCTCGCAATTCGGCGTGTTCGGCCCATTGCTGTTTGCCGGTCTGATCTTGCTGCTCGCGACGCCGGGCGCGCTGACCGAGCCGCGGGCGCGGCTTCTCGCCGTCTTTGCGCTGCCGACACTAGCGATGATGATGGCCGTCAGCTTCCTGTCGCGGGCGCATGCCAACTGGGCGGCGCCGGCCTATGTCTCGGCGACGGTGCTGGTCGTCGCTTGGGCGCTACGGCGCGGCTGGCGCGGGGTCATTGCCGCCTCGATTGCGCTCCATCTCGTCGCCGCGGGCCTGCTGTTCACCGGGCGCGAGGCGCTCGCCGCCTTCGGCCTCAATCTGCCGGCGCAGTACGATCCGCTTCGCCGGGTGCGCGGGTGGCGCGAGCTCGGCGCCGAAGTCGGCAAGACCCTCGCCGCACATCCCGGACTGACGCTGTTCGCCGACGACCGCGAAGTCCTCGGCGCATTGATCTATTACGTTCGGCCGCATCCGTTGGATGCGGTCAAATGGCAGGTGACCAGTCGCATCCGGGACCAGTGGGACCTGACGAACGGCCTCGCCAAACACTTGGGCGCGAGTTTCCTGCTCGTCTCGGAACACGAACTGGTCGATGAGATGCGGCCGAGCTTCGCGGCAATCGACCGGCTGCAATCGATTGTGGTCCCGGTAGGACCGGGGGAGACGCGGACCTACACACTCTACATCGCACGCGATTTCAAGGGCTACCCGGCGGGCCGGGTCTAGGAGGCGCAGCACTCGTCGGCGGCTCTGTGCAGCCGATGTCCGCGCAACAAATTCAGCCGCAATGCCGGGCGCCCGGCATGAAGCACGTCGGCCGCCGCGATCTCCTCCAGCGAGTCGAACAAGAACCAGTACTGCCCGATGATCTTTTCGGGCGAGGTCCGCGTCACGATCAGCACATCGGCGCCGACGTAATCATCGTGACGGGCGGTGAGGCTATATTGACGACAGTCGGGACCGAGGCAAATCACTGGAGGCGCGCCGCCCAGAGCATAATCGAGCTTGCCGGCGTCGGACCATCGCATCGCCGCCACGACCAGACGGGGCTCGTCGAGAACCCCGAGCGTGGCGAGGTTTTGCCGCAATGAGGTCCAATCCACCAGATCGGCGACCGGATCCTTGCGCGGCGGGAAATCCCCAGTCACGACAGGGAGCCAGTTGAACTTTACCTCGGTCGCAAGGACGGCGGCGCCGAGCACGACAAATGCGGCGCTGGACACGAGCCAGACCCGTACGGCACGACTCGCGCGCCAGTGCCGGGCGACGGCGTCTCCCAATAGAGGCAGTAGCAGCAAATAACCCGGCGACGCCCAGTGGAACAGCACGTTGCCCCAGAGCGCCGCCATCGTGAACAGGATCAGAGGCGGCGCTGCGAGACAGAGCAGCAGCCAGTGCCCCCACCCCTCCCTCTCCCGCGAGCGGGGGAGGGTTAGGGAGGGGGGCCCGCGGCGGAGCGCAATGAACCCGCACCCCACCAATGGGACCCATACCCATGGCAGCAGGAAAGCCGCTTCGCCAGCCAGCGTCACGATCGGTCCCAACGGGCGGAAAGAGCCGCTCGTTCGGCCCCCTTGGAACAGCAGCGAGACCCATTCGTGCTCGTCGTTCCAGATCAGGACAGGAAGGAAGATTGCCAGGGCAATCAAACCGGCGACATAGGGATGGGGCCGCGCGAGCCAGCGGCGGCTCCCCGGCTCGGTGAGCAGAAAGGCCGCGGCCCCGAGGATCGTCAGCACCGCCGAATATTTCGCATCGAGCGCGAGCCCGGCGCACAATCCCGCCCCCAGCCACCAGGTCCAAGCCGGTCGGTGCTGCGAGTGGAGCGCGCGAATGAGGCAGAGGACGGCAGCGAGCAACGCGGCGAGGAGTGGACCGTCGGGCAGTACCCAGCTGCCGGAGCTGATGCCGAAAACCGGGGCGATGTTCAATAGAACCGCGGCCCACCATCCGGCTCTTGCGCCAAACAGCGCCGCGGTCACGCGATAAAGTAGAAAGGTCGTCAGCGCGAACAGCACGATGAACGGCAGCCGCACGGCGAGAGCGCTTTCGCCGCCGCTCCAATGCGCGGCAGCCCGGGTGAGCCACCAGGCAATCGGCGGATGGTCGAAATAGCTCAGCTGCAGCTTGCGGCCGGCTGCCACCATGTAGCTCTCGTCGACGCCGAGGCCGAGCGCGGAAGCAAACAGGACCCTGGCGAAAAATGTCGCGAGCACGAGAACTGCAACGCGTCCCGCCGGCGTCTTCAGCCAAGCAGCCGCTCTTCGCGTTGCTTGGCTGCGGGTATGAAACGGCATCTACCTGCGGCGGAAATATTCGTCGTACGGCGTGTCGTTCTTGACCAGCACACCGCCATCCACCGTCAGCGCCACACCGGTGATCATGCGGGCCGCGTGACCGGCGAGAAACAGGATAGGATCGGCGATATCATCGGGTTCGCACATGCGGCCCAGCGGGATCCTTTGCGCCCGCGCCGCTTTTGCCTCCTCCGACGGCATCGCGCCGCCGAATGCCGTCGCTGTCGGCCCGGGGCAGACAGCGTTGACACGGATACGGTCGGGCGCGAGTTCATAGGCGGCATGCCGCGTCAGACCGAGCAGACCGGCTTTCGACGCGGTGTAGTTAGCGGTGCCGCCAAACGAGATCCGCTGGCCGGCGATCGAGGCGATGTTGACGATGGCGCCGCTGCCGCGCTTGCGCATATGCGGCAACACTGCCTGGATGCCGTTGAAGGCGCCGGTGAGATTGACGGCAATGACCCGATCCCAATCCTCCGGGCCCATCTCGGGTATCATCCGCCGCACCGTTGTGCCGGCGCCGTTGACGAGAATGTCGATGCCGCCCCACGCCTCGGCGACGGCTGCAGCGGCGGCATTGAAGGCGACGCGATCGGCGACATCGACAGCGTATGCTCGGGCGTTGCCGCCAATCGCGGCCGCGATTGGCTCGGCTGCCGAGACGTCACGGTCGAGCACCGCCACGCGCGCGCCTTGGGCCGCGAAGGCGCTGCAGGCCGCGGCACCGATGCCATTTCCGCCGCCGGTCACGACGGCGACTTTTCCGGCAAAATCTTCTGCCATCCCTTCAACTCCGTCACTTCGCGTTCAGACCGAACTTCATGTTCAATATATCTTATTGCTCGTCACCCCCATGAAAGAGGCCTTCAGGAAATCGACGATTGGCCGGATCAGCATGGTAGGTCCTTCGAGACAGCCGCTTCGCGGCCTCCTCAGGATGAGGAAGTTCCCTAACCCCATCAGAGGATTGCCTCATGCTGAGGAGCGCCCAAAGGGCGCGTCTCGAAGCACGCACTGCCTTCCGCGGCTGCGCTTCCGTCGCCTCGATCACCTTCCTGACAGCCTCGAAAGCGGGGGTTCAGGACACCGCTGAGGTCTTGGGCTAGTTTCCCGCTTGTGCGGGAATGACGAATCCCAATTGATTTTTTCAGACCCATTTCGGGTCATGTTCCCAGTTCGTCGAGCAGCGCTTTTGCCTCTTTCAGGTCTGGTGTGTCGAAGCCTTCGGTGAACCAGCCGTAAACAGGCGCGAGAAGGTCACGCGCTTCGCCGCGGCGGCCCTGGTCGCCGCGCAGCCGCGCGAGGCTCACTGCGGCACGCAGTTCCCAGAGCTTGGCCTCCTGCTCCCGGGCAATCCCCAGTGCCTTACGATACAATTCCTCGGCGGCCTCGGCGTGCCCTTGCCGCAGCAGTAGCTCGCCTTTCTGCCTGTGCAATTCCGCTTCGAACCAGCGCTCCCCTGTCCTTTCGACGATGTGCAAAGCATTATCCAGCTGGGCCAGCGCCTCTTCGATCTCTCCTGCGATCTCGCATGCCTTAGCGAACAGGGCGATATAGTGCGGCGTCCACGCTTCCTGCGCGGACGAGCGATAAGCCGCTATACCGTCGCGCAGAAGAGCCATCCCGTCTGCCACATCGCCATTATTGACGCGGAGCCACCCGCGGAAAATCCTCCCTGCCGCGATCCAGTAAGGGAAACTTTGCTCGACCGCCACCGCAACCAACTCTTCTGTCCGCTCATCCAAGGCTGCGCCGTCTCCGATAAGCGAAAGCAGCCTGGCGCCGCCCACCAATGTGTCAGCCAAAGTCGGAAGATGCGCCAGCCTTCTGGCCGTTGCGATTGCTGTATTGCTCTGTGCTAATGCTTGATCCGGAAAACCGAGGCAGAACAGGACGATCCCTAATCGAGTTTGTGATGTCGCGTGAGTGTGGAACCCGACCTGACGGACAAGCGAGCGCTCAAAGATCCGATCATAGAGCGCAAGCGCCTCTTCCAGGTGCGATCGGGATAAAGCAAATCTCCCGACAAACATCAGATCTAGGCCGGAAGAGCCGTGACCTAGCACGAGCCCTGTGTAATCGTTGCGCTGACGGCTCAGGCGAAGCAAACCTTCGTCCAAGCGCATCGCCAAATCGATTGCGCCGTGGTGGGCGTAATAGCGCGCCAGCCCATAGGGGATTTGGAGGAACTCCGAGGGAGAACCCAGCTGCTCCCACAACGCGCGCGCGAGGGCAAAAGCATGGCCCGTTTCCGGCGCGGCGAAGCCTTTGACGGTTCGCAGGACGGCGCCCAAGGCTGCGCAAAGTTCGAGCTGCTGTCTCCGATTGTCGGGGCTGTCCGGCAGCACTTTTAGCTGGTCCAGGGCTTTTTGGAATTGCGCAGCCGCTTCCGCCATCGCTGAGCGGTCGGCGGACCTGTGGCCGGCCTTACCCCAGTAGGCGACGGATTTTTCAACGAGCCCCGCCTCGGCGTAATGCTGCGCGAACAGTTCTGGCTGGGTTTCCATCAATTCGGGGGAATGGGTTTCGAGCGCCTCCGCGATGTGCGCATGCAGTTGCTGACGGGTGCTGCGCAACAGACTGCCATGTGCTGCGTCCTGCACCAATGCGTGCTTGAAACTGTAGACCGCATCTGGGGACGTCCCTCTCTGGAACACCAGTTCGGAATCGACGAGGCGAGCGAGAGAGGCTTGCAGCTCATCCTCTGGAAGGCCCGAGACGGCTCGTAGCAACGTATAGGAAAAGTCGCGGCCGATGGCCGCGCCGGTCTGCGCCACCAGACGCACCGACGCCAGACGGTCGAGCCGCGCCATCAACGAGTCGTGCAAGGTGGTCGGAATTCCCACCAGCGGGACACCGCTCTCGATGACGCTCTTCGTCAGTTCCTCGATAAACAACGGCACGCCGTCGGTGCGATCGACGATCTGATCGACGACCTCATCGGGCAGCGCCTTGCCGCCGGCGATCCGCACCACCAGAGCGCTCCGCTCGCGCCGGTCCAGGCGATTGAGGGTCAGCATCGTCACCTGCGGCTGGCCGATCCAGGGCGGCTGGAACTCAGGGCGGAACGTCACGATGAGCAGCACCGGCAGGCTGCGGACGCGTTCGACCGTGAGATCGAGCAATTCGCGCGACGTCGGGTCGATCCAATGCGCGTCCTCGAAGACCACGACCACCGGCCGCTGGCGCGCCACACCTTCGAGCTGCCGGAGCAGTGCCTCCAATGTCCGCTCCCTCCTTCCCTGAGGACTGAGGTTCGGCAGCGGGCAGCGCTCCGGACACGGCAGGCACAGCAGATCCGACAAAAGCGCCACATCTTCATCCGGTGGCGCCGCGCGAGCTAACACGGTGTCGAGTTTTTCGAGCTTGGTCGCGGACGAGTCCTCACGCGCGAATCCGGCAGCGTGGTCGAGCTGCTCGATGAAGGGGAACAGCGCGCTGTCCTGGTGATAGGGCGAGCAGAAATAGCGCAGGCGAATATGGGGTTCGGCTTGAAGACGTTCTTCCAGCTCTGCAGTGATGCGCGACTTGCCGATCCCGGGCTCGCCGGAGACCAGCACGACCTGGCCCTCGCCCGCCTTGGCGCGTGCCCAGCGGTGCAACAGCAGACCGATCTCCTCGTCGCGGCCGACGAGCGGGCTCAATGCCGCCCCACGCAATGCCTCAAACCGACTCACCAGGCCGCTCGGACCGAGCACCTGCCACGCCGGCACCGGCGCGGCGATGCCCTTGACCTCGACCGGGCCGAGATCTCGGTATTCGAACAGGTCGCCGATCAGCCGGTGGGTGCCCGCGGAGATCGCGACTGTGTCGGGCTCGGCCATGGCCTGCAGGCGCGCAGCGAGATTGGGCGTATCGCCGGCGACATCGTGCTCGACGACCTCCCCACCAACGACAACCAGCCCGGTGGCAATCCCGACCCGTGCTTGCAACTTCGCGGATTTGACTTCGAGACGACCCACAGCGTCGATGCAGGCGAGGCCGGCCCGCACCGCTCGTTCGGCGTCGTCCTCGTGCGCCTGCGGATATCCAAAATAGACCAAGACGCCGTCGCCCATGTAGCGGGCGACAAACCCGCCAAAGCCCTCGACAATCTCTGCGACGCAGCGATGGTAGGCGCCGATGATCCCGCGCAGATCCTCGGGATCGAGCTGTGCGGAGAGCGCAGTCGAGCCGACCAGATCGCAGAACATCACTGTCAGCTGCCGGCGTTCCGCTTGCGCCCCCACCCCTCCCTCCCCCGTGATCCCCGGGACAAGCCCGGGGAGGGGAGGGTTAGAGAGGGGGTTGAGCGCGGCAATCGCGTCGAGCAAGCGGCGGCGGTGGCCGACCAAGCTGACGCCGAGATCCTTCAGGTCCTCGGCGGTCAGGCGCGGCAATACCCTTTCGTCGATCTCGTTCGCGCGGAACGCCGGCTCGTATTGCTCGAGCCCGAGCTTGCGCAGCCAGTCCGCAACATCCATCGCCGACACGCGGTCACTCTCCTACGAATTCGTCTGATGCGCTAGTGTCCCGGATGGCCCTGCTCAGGTAGTGGTATTTTGCGAATTACGCACTATATTACTCTACCATAATGTTGCTATATTCAAACGCTATGGTGCCCTCACAACGGATTTCGGGATCGGAGTGCTATAACTTCGGAAAAGTTAATGCCTGTAGATTCCCTGTAAAAACAGGCGGACCGGACAGTGAGCGCCGGACCGACCCGAAAGGCGACCGCGTCAAGCTCACCCCCAGCGGCAAATTCCTCCCATATAAGGAATACTGAACGGGAGCGCGGGCGTCCCGCCCGCATGCGGGCCAGAGGCCCGCGGTCCTCGGAACGAATGCGGAGGAACCCCGATGGATGTGATCGATCTCAACTGCGACATGGGCGAGAGCTTTGGCGCGTGGACGATGGGCAGCGACGCCGAGATGCTGAAGATCGTCTCCTCGGCGAATGTCGCGTGCGGCTTTCACGGCGGCGACCCGCTGGTCATGTTTGAGACCGTGACCCGGGCCAAGGAGAACGGTGTCGGCATCGGCGCGCATCCGAGCTTCTTCGATGTCTGGGGCTTTGGCCGGCGCCAGATCCAGGGCGAGAAGCCCGAGGACATCGAAAAGACGGTCGTCTACCAGATCGGCGCGCTCAAGGGGGTGGCGCGCGCCGTCGGCCACCCTGTCGGGCACGTCAAAGCGCACGGCACGCTCGCCAACCTCGCTGCGGTTGATCGTTCGGCGGCGCTCGCAATCGGCCGCGCGATCGCTGCGGTAGACCCCGAGCTCATTTATGTCGTGATGGCCGGCACCGAGCTCGAGCGCGCGGCGGCCGAGCTCGGCCTCAGAATGGCGCGCGAGATCTACGCCGACCGCGCCTATGACGACACCGGCAACCTGGTGTCGCGCAAGCTGCCCGACGCGGTATTGCACGACCCCGAGGAGGCGGCCGCGCGCGTGCAGGCGATGGTGCGCGAAGGCGCGATCATCAGCAATTCGGGTAAGCGCATTCCGGTCGCGATCGACACGGTCTGCGTGCATGGCGACAACCCGGCGGCCGTCGCGATGGCGGGGCTCGTCCGAGAAAAGCTCGAGGGCGCCGGCATCGCAGTGAGGCCAATGGCCGAGATGCGGCACTAGAGTGATCGCGATGACCGCAACACTTCTTCCGACTACCGTCGTCGGCAGCTATCCGCAGCCGGACTGGCTGATCGACCGAGACAAGCTCACGCATCTGCCGCCAGTGCGGGTGCGGGCGAGCGAGCTGTGGCGGGTGCCCGAGCCCTGGCTCGAACAGGCGCAGGACGACGCGACGGTGCTGGCGATCCGCGACATGGAGCGCGCCGGCATCGACATCATCACCGATGGCGAGATCCGCCGCGAAAGCTATTCGAACCGCTTTGCGACGGCGCTGTCCGGCGTCGATCTCGACAACCCGGCGACTGTGCCGGGACGCACCGGCGGCTCTGTTATCGTACCGCGCATCATCGGCCCGATCCGCCGCTTGCGCCCGGTCGAGGTGCGCGATGTCGAGTTCCTGCGCCGCAGCACCGACCGCACGATCAAGATCACGCTCCCGGGCCCGTTTACGATGTCGCGCCAGGCGAAGAACGAATTCTACAAGGACGAGGAAGAGCTGGTCATGGATTACGCCGCCGCGGTCAATGCCGAGGTGCGCGACCTGAAGGCGGCCGGGGCCGACGTGATCCAGCTCGACGAGCCGTGGGTGCAGGCGCGTCCCGAGGAGGCGCGGCGCCTCGCGTTGCCGGCGATCGACCGGGCGCTCGACGGCATTCCCGGGCCGACGGCGCTGCATCTCTGCTTCGGCTACGCTTATGTCGCGCGCAACAAGCCCAGCGGCTATTCGTTCCTGCCCGAACTGACCGCGACGGTCGCGCAGCAGATTTCGATCGAAGCGGCGCAGCCCAATCTCGATCTCTCGACGCTCGAGGGCCTCGGCGACAAGACCGTCATCTTCGGCGTCATCAGCATGGGCGACCCCAAGCCGGAGAGCCCGGAGACTGTCGCTGCCCGCATCCGAGCAGCACTCGCCCACATTCCAGCCGAGCGGCTGATCCCGGCGCCCGATTGCGGCATGAAATACATCCCGCGCCACGTTGCCCTCGCCAAGCTCAAGGCCTTGGCCGAAGGCGCGGCGATCGTCCGCCGCGAGCTGGCCAGAGGTTAGCGTCGAGGAGCGCCGGTCTGATTAGTCCTGCCGGCTTCTTTCTCACATCCGGATAGAGGCCGGGTGCGCCATCATCCGTCAGCCCGAAATCTCCGCCCTTGAACAACAGCGGCGCGCGCATGACCTCCGAGACGGCATAGGCCATGCAGTCGCCGAAATTCAACTTTGCGGGATGACCGCGCGCCCTGCTGAACCTGTCGAATGCCCCGAATGCCGCGTCCGCCATGAGAGCTATTCGAACCGCTTTGCGACGGCCTTCTCGGGGGGATTGATCTCGACCACCCGGCGACGGCGCACGGGCGCACCAGTGGCGCTGTGAAGGGCCCGGCTATTCCCGCCGTTCGAGTTCCTCGATCGCGGCTTTGAGAAACCGCGCCGCTTCGCCGCCGGTGACCGCGCGGTGATCGAAGGTCAGCGACAGCGGCAGAATGCGATGCACGGCGAGTTGTCCATCGCTGATGACCGGCCGCTTCGTAATTCGGCCGGCGCCCAGGATCGCAACTTGCGGCGGGACGATGACGAGCGCCGCAAACCGCCCGGCGAACATCCCGAAATTCGACAACGTGATCGTCTGCCCTCGCAACTCGGCAACCGGCACCGAACGGGCGCGGAGGTCGCGCTTCATTGCCTCAATTCCGCGGCGCAGATCGGCCGCGTCACGCACCGCAACATTGCGCAACACCGGGACGAAAAGACCGTCTTCAGTATCGACGGCGAGGCCGAGGTCAATCTGCTTCAGCAGACGCCGCTCCATCGTGCGGCCGTCATACCAGGCGTTGAGCCCGGGCGAGGCGGCGCAGCCGGCGACGACCGCACGAACCAGCCGGATCGTGATATCGGAGCCCGGCGGCCAAGCCTCGATGTCCGCCTCATCGGAAACCGTTGCCGGCACGATTTCGGCATGCGAGCGCGCCATGTTGATGGCCATGGCCCGCCTCACGCCGGCAAGCAGCTCGACCGGGCCCGACTCCGTTTGCGCCCGCGCCGCGCGCTCGACGTCGGCGCTGGTCACCGCGCCGCCGGGGCCGCTCGCCGCAACCTTAGCCAGATCGACCCCGAGCCGCTGCGCCAGAGCGCGAACTGCCGGCGCCGCTCTCACCGCCGGGGTTTGCGGCGTTGGCGAAGGGGCTGACGGCGGAGGCGCAGAAAGCTCGCCGACAATCGTGCCGGTATCGGTGCGGGGACCTTCTTCGAACTCGACAAGGGGTCCGCCGACCTTGACCCTCTCCCCGGGCTCAGCGCATAGCCGGGCAATCTTGCCATCCTGCGGCGATGGCACCTCGACGACCGCCTTTTCGGTCTCGACCGAGACGAGCGGCTGGTCGGCGACAACATGGTCACCCTCGCCGACATGCCAGGCGACGAGCTCGGCCTCCTGCAGCCCTTCGCCGAGATCCGGCAGTACAAAGACGCTCACGTTCCGGCGCTCATTGATACGCCAACACGCGTCGCACCGCGGCGAGAATGCGGGCCTCGCTCGGCAGATACTGCTGTTCTAAGCGAGGAAGCGGCATGACGGTGTCCCAGCCGGCGACGCGCTCGACCGGCGCGAGCAGCGAGACCAGGCCACGCTCGGCGATGCGGGCGGCGATCTCGGCGCCGACGCCGCCGGTCAGCGGCGCCTCCTGGACGATGACGCAGCGGCCAGTTTTCGCCACGGAAGTGAGCAGCCCGTCGGTATCGAGCGGCTTCAACGTCGCAACGTCGACGACTTCGGCGCTCACCCCCTCGGATTCGAGCCTGGACGCGACGGCCAGCGTTTCCTTCGTCATCGCGCCCCAGGTGACCAGCGTGATGTCGGTGCCCTCGCGCAGCACGAAGCAGCGATCGAGCGGCAACGCCGCGCCGTCGTCTTCGACCTCCTCGCGGGCTGCCCGGTAGAGCCGCGTCGGTTCGAGAAAGACGACCGGGTCGGGATCACGGATCGCGGCGAGCAACAGCCCGTAGGCGCGCGATGGCGAGGACGGGATCACGACCCTGAGGCCGGGAATATGGACGAACATCGCTTCCGGGCTCTCGGAGTGATGTTCGACGGCGCGGATACCGGCGCCATATGGCGAGCGCACCACCATCGGACAGGTAAGGCGGCCGCGGGTACGGTTGCGCAACCGCGAAGCGTGGTTCACGAGCTGATCGATCGTCGGGTAGATGAAGCCGGTGAACTGGATCTCTGAGACCGGGCGGAAGCCTTGCGCAGCGAGCCCAACCGAGATCCCCGCGATGAGTCCCTCAGCGAGCGGGGTGTCGAGGACGCGATCGGCCCCGAAACGTTCGAGGAGGCCTTCGGTCGCGCGAAATACACCTCCCTCGGTACCGACATCCTCTCCCAGCACTAGGACCGAGGCGTCTTCGGCCATAGCGCGGGTGAGCGCGAGATTGACCGCCTGGACGAGTGTGATTTCCGGCATCGCAACCTCACCGACCCGCCAGGCCGAGGGCGGTTTGGCGCTGCTCGGCAAGATCCTTTGGCAGGCTTTCATAGGTGAAGTCGAACATCGCCTCGGGCCCCTGAGGCGGCGTCGCAAGATAGGCCTCGGCGGCTCGCTCGATCGTCAGCGTGATCTCGGCGAGTAGCTGCTCTTCGTCCGACTTGCCCCACATGGTGGCGGCGACGAGATAGTTGCGCAGCCGGGCGATCGGCTCTTCCGCCCACCGGGCGCTAACTTCGGCGCCGCTGCGATAGCGGCTCGCATCATCGGCGGTGGTGTGATCGCCGAGGCGATAGGTGAGCGCCTCGATCAGATGCGGGCCGCCGCCCGCTCGGGCTTTGGCGATTGCGCGCTCAACGGCTTCGCGGACGGCGATGACGTCGTTGCCGTCGACCTGCTCGCCTTCGAAGCCTGCCGCGATCGCCTTCTGCGCCAAAGTCTCGGCGGCGGTCTGCTGGGTGACGGGCACCGAGATCGCCCACCGGTTGTTGTTGATCACGAACACGACCGGCAGGTGCCACGCCCCGGCAGCGTTGAGCGCCTCGGCGACATCGCCCTTCGAGGTCGCGCCGTCGCCGAAGACACAGACGGCGACCCGTTTTTCGCGCCTCAGCTTAAACGCGAGCGCGACGCCGACGGCGTGCGGCGCGTGCGTTGCGACCGGAACGCAAACCGGGAAATCCTCGCGAGTTTTGGCGAAATCGCTGCCGCGCTCGTCGCCGCCCCAGTACAGGAACAGCTCGACCGGGCTGACGCCGCGACAGAGCTGCGCGCCATGCTCACGGAAGCTCGGCAGCAGCACGTCTTCGGGGTGCATGGCGCTGGCTACCCCGACCGGCACCGCCTCTTGCCCCAGCGACGAGGCAAAAGTGCCGAGCCGGCCGGTGCGCTGCAGCGCCACCGCCTTGGCGTCGAAGCGTCTCGCGAGCACCATCGCCCGATACAGGGCGACCAGCTCGGCACGGCTCTCGGCAAAATCGGGCAGCGGACGCACCGCATTGCCCTTCGGATCGAGAAAGCGGCTGTAGCGGATTTCGAACTGCGCGACGGCGGTCGGAAGCGCGCCGCGCCATGGTTGGATAATCGCAGGTAATTCTTCGGTTGCTTCGGACGGGGGCATTGCACACCCAGTGGTATATCTTGGCTGTCGCGTAGAGCGCTTACCGATATATGGTAACGCTCGCCGAGCGGTGATAGCTCCCGCATATTGCGATCCCGTTACCCGCAGCAGGGAGATTGGGATGCCCGCCAGCGAATACGACTATGTGATCGTCGGCGCCGGATCGGCGGGCTGCACGCTGGCGAATCGCCTGAGCGAGGATGCGGACGCGCGGGTACTGCTGATCGAGGCAGGCGGCTGGGACCGCGATCCGTGGATCCACATTCCGCTCGCCTGGTGGCGAATGCTGCAGCAGCGGCGGCACGATTGGATGTATTTCGCCGAGCCCGAAGCGACAATGGACGGCCGCCGCATCGAATGCGCGCGCGGCAAAGTGATCGGCGGCTCGTCGTCGATCAATGCGATGGCCTATGTCCGCGGCAATCGCGGCGATTACGAGCGCTGGGCGGCAGAGGGTCTGACGACATGGTCTTACGCCCATGTGCTGCCGTATTTTCGCCGGCAGGAAGCGTGGGAGGGCGGGGGCAGTACTTATCGTGGCGGCGACGGGCCGCTGACGACCCGGCTCTCGCGCTATCGTGACCCGCTTGTCGACGCCTATCTGGCGGCCGGTGAGATCGCCGGCCACCCGGTGACCGAGGATTACAACGGCGCGCAACAGGAAGGGTTTGGCCGCTCGCAGCAGACGATCCGCGACGGCCGCCGCTGCAGCACTGCAGTGGCTTACCTCCGGCCGGCGCTGGCGCGGCCCAATCTCGATGTCGCTGTCGAAGCGCTGGCGGCGCGCATTCTCGTCGAAGGCCACCGCGCTGTCGGGGTCGAATACCTGACGGGGAGCGAGCGTCGCGTCGCGCGGGCCGAGCGGGAGGTCATCCTCGCAGGCGGCGTCGTCAACTCGCCGCAAATACTGACGCTCTCAGGCATCGGCGATCCCGAGGTGTTGCGGACGCACGGCCTGCCGGTCAAAGTGGCCTTGCCCGGCGTCGGCCGCAATCTCCAGGACCATGTCTCCGTGACCGTCGCCTACGCCCGCAAGGAGCCGGGCCCGTTCCATGCCAAGATGCGCGCCGACCGCATCGCTTTAGAACTCGGCAGGGCCTATTTTCGCGGTGAGGGGATCGCGGCCGACTGGCCGGGCGGGGTCATGGCGTTCCTAAAGAGCTCACCTGCGGCGGCCCTCCCCGACATCCAGCTGCTGTTCAGCGCCGCGCCGATGACGGCGCATCCCTATTTCCTGCCGTTCGTCAAGCCTTATGCCGACAGTTTCGGGTGCCGCGCGGTGCTGCTGCGGCCGGAAAGCCGGGGCCTGATCGAGCTCGCCTCGGCCGACCCGCGCGCGCCGGTCCGCATCCGTCAGAATTTCCTTGCCACCGACAAGGATTGGGCGACGCTGCGCGCCGGCGTGCGGCTCATCCGCGAAATCGGCGGCCAATCGCCGCTGGCCTCATTCACCACTGGAGAAATCTCGCCGGGCCCCAATTGCCGGTCCGATGCCGAGATGGACGCGCATATCCGCGCGACCGCGATCACCGTTCACCACCCGCTCGGCACCTGCAGAATGGGGAGGCCGAGCGACCCAATGGCGGTCGTCGATCCCGAGCTCAAGGTGCTCGGCGTCGACGGGCTGCGCGTCGTCGACGCCTCGGTGATGCCCGACCTCGTCGGCGGCAACATTAACGCGCCGGTCATTATGATCGCCGAGAAAGCCGCCGACCTGATCCGCGGGCACACCCCGCTCGCACCAGTAAATGTATGAGGTGCGCTTCGTGATGATCGACCAGAATGACCGGCCGGCACCGAGATCAGGCGGGTCGAGATCATCGTCCCGGCTCGTCTGCCCGGAAACTTAATTGTAATAATTCTAATTCTTGACACGACGCGCCGGCGCCCTATATCGCGCGCGTTAGAGGCTCATCGGATCGTTGTAGCGACCGATACCAGGAGCCGGTTGGGGTACGAACCCCAAATTGCGGAACACGATCGGAGACAACATGGCAAGTGAAAGCAAGTGCGCGTTCTCGGGCGGGCCGCACGCACGCGTCAACCGTGACTGGTGGCCAAACCGGCTGGACCTTCACGTTCTTCACCAGCACTCCACCCTGTCCAATCCAATGGGCGAGGCGTTCGACTATGCCAAAGAATTCAACAGCCTCGACCTGAATGCCGTGATCGAGGATCTGCATGCGTTGATGACGGATTCGCAGGATTGGTGGCCGGCCGATTTCGGCCATTACGGGGGGCTGTTTATTCGGATGGCCTGGCACCTCGCCGGAACCTACCGCATCGGCGACGGCCGCGGCGGCGCCGGCGCCGGCCAGCAGCGCTTTGCGCCGGTCAACAGCTGGCCGGACAACGCGAGCCTCGACAAGGCGCGCCGGTTGCTGTGGCCGATCAAGCAGAAATACGGCCGGAGGATCTCCTGGGCCGACCTGATGATCCTCGCCGGCAACGTCGCCCTCGAGTCGATGGGCTTCAGGACCTTCGGGTTTGGCGGCGGGCGCGAGGATGTCTGGGAGCCCGACGAGTCGATCTACTGGGGCCCCGAAGGCAAGTGGCTGGCCGACGAGCGCTACAGCGGCGACCGCGATCTTCAGAACCCTCTCGCCGCCGTGCAAATGGGTCTGATCTACGTCAATCCGGAAGGGCCGAACGGCAACCCCGATCCGCTCGCCGCGGCCAGGGATATCCGCGAAACCTTCCGCCGCATGGCGATGAACGACGAAGAGACGGTGGCGCTGATTGCCGGCGGTCACACCTTTGGCAAGACCCACGGCGCCGGCGATCCGGCCCTGGTGGGCCCGGAGCCGGAAGCCGCCCCGATCGAGGAGCAGGGTCTCGGCTGGAAGAGCCGGTTTGGCGCCGGCAAAGGGGCTGATGCGATCACCGGCGGCCCGGAAGTCGTCTGGTCTCAGACGCCGACGCAGTGGAGCAACCACTTCTTTGACAACCTGTTCAACAACGAGTGGGAGCTGACCAAGAGCCCGGCAGGCGCCTGGCAGTTTAGGGCGAAAGGCGGCGCCGCAACGATCCCGGACGCTTTCGACCCGTCGAAGCGGCACGTGCCGACCATGCTGGTCACTGACGTTGCTTTGCGGGTCGACCCTGCTTACGAAAAGATCTCACGGCGCTTCTGGAAGCATCCGGACGAGTTCGCAGACGCCTTTGCCCGGGCTTGGTTCAAGCTGACGCACCGCGACATGGGCCCGAAGGTGCGCTATCTCGGCCCGCTCGTTCCGAAGCAGACGCTGATCTGGCAGGACCCGATCCCGGCGGTGGATCACGCGCTGATCGGCGAAGCGGACATTGCCGCTCTGAAGAAGAAAATCCTCGCGTCTCGCCTGTCCGTTTCGCAGCTGGTCTCGACCGCCTGGGCGTCGGCGTCGACATTCCGCGGCTCCGACAAGCGCGGCGGCGCGAACGGCGCGCGCATTCGCTTGGCGCCGCAAAAGGACTGGGAAGTCAACCAGCCGGCTCAGCTGGCGGAGGTGCTGCTGACCCTCGAAGCTATCCAGAAGGAGTTTAACGCTTCGCAGTCCGGCGGGAAAAAGGTCTCGCTTGCCGACCTCATCGTTCTCGGCGGCTGTGCGGCGGTCGAGAAAGCCGCGAAGGACGCCGGGCACGACGTCAAAGTCCCGTTCACGCCGGGCCGCATGGATGCCTCGCAGGAGCAAACCGACGTCGATTCCTTCGCGCCGCTCGAACCGGCCGCGGACGGGTTCCGCAACTATCTCCGCGGCGAGCAGCGCCTGCCGGCCGAAGAGCTGCTGGTCGATCGGGCGCAATTGCTGAGCTTGACGGCGCCCGAGATGACGGTTCTCATCGGCGGTCTGCGCGTGCTGGGCGCAAATGCCGGGCGGTCCCCGCACGGCGTCTTCACCAAGCGGCCCGAGACATTGACAAACGACTTCTTCGTCAACCTGCTCGACATGCGCACTGAGTGGCAGCCGGCCGCCGGCTCTGACGGGGTGTACGAGGGGCGCGACCGGAAGACGAGTGAGTTCAAGTGGACCGGCACCCGTGTCGACCTGATCTTCGGTTCGCACTCGCAGCTGCGCGCCCTCGCGGAGGTCTATGCGTGCGCGGACGCGAAGGAGAAGTTTGTGAACGACTTCGTGGCGGCGTGGACCAAGGTGATGAACCTCGGTCGCCAATTTCGCGTTCAACGATCCCGAATATTGGATACCGGGATGGGATCTCGGGGCGCCGGCCGCTGAGCATTGGATGGATTGCCAGGGCGAATACCCGGACGCGCTGTGGCACACCGGCTCGGCTGGGGTCGAGTTCTACAACCCGTGCAACATCCACCGCAAACTAGACCCTGGCACCGGCCGCCACGCTTCGAGTGGCCGCCATCTACGACAACCGATGGGGCAGCTTCTCTAACCCACAGTCCAATCAGATCGGCGTGCAGACCGCCTCCCGTCGCACGGCCGAGAACAATTACACGAACATCCCGACCTTGAGCGTGCCGAACCATTATATCACCACGGTCAACAAGATCGAGGCGCTGTGCCAGGGCTGCAATCAGAAGTGTTCCCCGCGCGAGCGGGGATGAACCGATTTCCAGACCAGCACCGGTTCCTAGGTTTCACCCTTGGGCCAATCGATCTTAAGATCGCGACCGAAAACTATCCCCATCACTTTGCATGCGGCGCGGAGAATGTTTTCCTTTTCAGGGTTTGAGATGTTACCTCCGAAGAACCAGCCGGGAGCGATCTCTTTGGCATCCCGTGCCAGATTGGGCCGCTTAGGATAGACGTCCGATCGGGAGCGGGCGAGGTGATTACGTGTCCGGCCTCGCACCGCTGGTGCCAACTTTGGATAGAAGTCGTCATCGTATCGGGCGAGATCTTTAAGAATTTCGATCGTCGACGCGATTGTCGTTGGCGCGGTGTGCTCCACGCCAAAGAGCCAATAACGATGACGCCGACCGCCGGAATTAGCGTTCGACCTTGCGACAGCGTCGGGACGCACGGCCGGGCGAGGCTCTGCCGGCGCGTTTCTGGCACCATGGAAAGCTCGAAGAACCTCATCGAGGCAGGAGCGAAGCGCCTGAAGGTGGCTCAGCAAGTCGGGCGCGATTGAAATCACGACTGGGGTCATGAGCGTCGCCCCACCAATGATCGATCATGGGTGCCGCGCAACAGTCGGCGTTCGTTGCTGCGGCTGGTGTGGTACACGGTCACAAGTCGGCCCCCCTCAACGACTAACCGCTTGCCGACAAGCCTCCTCGCGTGATCCAGCAATTGCTTGAGGGCTCGCTCGAATGCCTGAAAGTTCTTTTCGAGGACCAGGTATCCATCGGGGACTTCGGTCCCGATCCATTTGATCAGCTCGATGTCATCACGCGCGATGCCGCGCTGGGACATTCGCACTGCAGCGTGTGCGGTGGGGCGTAGAGCACTCGTCACGGTGCCGCCTCCCCATCGGATACTTGATCTTTGCCAGGAGTCATTCCCAGCGATTCAAGAAATTCGTTGTATTTGCGCTTGTCCTCGTTGCGCGCCCACTCCGCCCTTTGTGCTGGAGAAAGTCCCTTCGGCATTTCGTGTAGCGCCGCATTGCCACGAAGGATGGTGTCAGCAGCCGACGAGTCGTTCCCCACAATGGTGGCAGCTTCCTCAGCACAAATCTTGTAATCGGGTGAGTCGTCGGGGCCCCAACTCAGGGTCTCTGCGACCGCCGGGTTGCTGACCGTCGCGAGAGCCTCCCGCAAGAACGCGACGAACGGATTCTGTTTCGAATTGTCGAAGTTGTCGTCAAACTCGCTCCAGAAGTGCGGCTCATCCGCAGCAACCTTTACACCGAAGAAATCACGCGCGCTGATTGATGCCTCCTCGCTGCTCACTGCGTTCTCATCGACCGGCCAGTATCGCGGCAAATGGGGGATTCCGCGATAAAGGTCGAACACGGCATTGGCAGCGTCGCGAAGCTCCGTAACGCGCTTTTGGCGTACTTGGAGAGACTGTTCCACAGCGATGTAGAACAGGAGCGGTGCGATCTCGACGATGCGTTCACGGCGGATACCGTAGCGGTATGCGACCAGTGTCAGAGCGTTCCTGGCAGCGGTCTCGATGCGGAGCTTCATTTCACTCCGCTCCGCCTCGGCGGTTGGGCATAGATCTTCGGGACCCACTTCGAGCACCCTCGCGAGTTCCTTAAGCGTCCTCTCTCGAACGCGGGTCGGCTTTCCTCTCTCTATTCGAGAAATGGTCGAGATATTGATTTTTGGCCTCGTCGCTTCGCTCAATTCGCTCTGTGTCCACCCCTTTTTGTTACGGGCTTCCACCAAGGCTTTTCCATTCAAAATCGGCATCGCTAGCTCCATCGGTCTTAATACGTGCTCAGTCGCCCCGATGTAGGCGTTTTTTCGTCCATGTCCTAAACGTATTTGCTGGGCATATCGGCTACAATGGCCGCAAATTTTTACGACCAAAGCTCTCGTGACGCGCAGGTGGGCGCGTTGTCGGCCCGCAGAAGGTATCGCGTCGGACGCAGGTGGGCGTATTGCAAGGTCCTTGGACGGAGGCGGGGTTAGAAACGGGCGTATCTGAGGCGTGAAGAGCCCGCCCGGCGCCGGGCCTTTGCCGCCGGTCAGCCGACGAGCCGCGCCGGCAGGCGTGGCGGCCATCCCTGATCTTCGAGCTTTCGTATAGATTCTTTTGGCATGGGTAGGCGCATGGTAGGGCCTATGTGCGGCCACCTATGCCACTGAAATAACGAGGTAATTCTGGTCTGTTGTCAGAGGCCCCGAAGCTATCCTATTTGAACTCAAAGAGCCAGTCGGGGATCGAACGGCTCCCTTCTCCAGGTCGGGATGATCCTGCACCGGGCGCAGCGGCATCGCGCTTGCTCCCACCGCTTGGACGCCGATGCGGAATTCGATCCGCTGATCTGCCGGCACAGCCGCATTCCGCTCCGCTATGGCGCGGTGCACCTCGACCGCGCAGCGCACCGCATTGATGCGTCGTTCCGTTCCGGTCGAGCACTGGGCTTTGATGGCGCAGCCTTGGCAGGCGGTGGTCCAGTAATGGCGCAAGAGTTGGCCGTCTTCGACACGGTCGAACCGCCAGATCACCAGCTCTCTGCCGGCTCGGGTCGCTCGTCAAGGGATGCGCGAACCGTTTGAACCCTAGCTTCAGGTTGATGCTCGGCGAGGGGCAGCCAGCTGATCGAGGTTTTCAGCACAATTTAAAGAGTTCGCTGCGGGTTTTTCCGAACTGCGTTTGAACAGCCAAGTCTCGCAAGATTTCAGCGGTGTTCCGGTGCTCCTCCGCCTCTGTGGGCGGCGGCAAATCTTTGATCATGTCGATTTCCCCCCAGATGAGTGATAGACACCGTCAAAGCGCATCGCAAATGCCTCCGCCGCGATTGCCGTCGGGAAATCAACGGTCACGATGACATCATCTTCGTGATGTTCGTATTTGTATCTTGTGGGCTCGCACCGATTGGCATCGAGCCATTCACTGATCGCCGCCATGGTAGTAGAGAACTCGCTGCCGAGCAGCCGGATCGTCACGCTGCGCATTATCGGACCCGCCGCGTCTTGTAGATGTGAGTGCACGTTTATCTTCTTAAGCCAAAACTGTTAAAAAATAGTGACTAGGTCTGGCCCTTTCTCAGTTGCAGCCATGGGGCTTGACCTAGAGGGGCGTTTCTCGTGCAGCAGGTGGCCGGAGATTTTGGATTTGAGATCGCGGGCATACAAAACCAACGGTAGAGCAAGGTCAACGAGTGACCGCTTAGGGGCTTAGGGGGGTCGAGAGGCGTCCCCGGCACCGGGTATCAAGCGTCATGTATGGACGACCCCGTCGAAGCAAGGGCGATTTGGTATGTGCGCCGCGGTCGGGTGCGGTCATGTGTCCGGCCTAC
>Ga0306918_10000169_pt1 | contig 27119 bp, 15 predicted proteins | sample tim00Cox0000000H_FD_203315 | JGI IMG/M metagenome (GOLD analysis project Ga0306918, IMG submission 203315) | Lab enrichment of tropical soil microbial communities from Luquillo Experimental Forest, Puerto Rico - timezero.00C.oxic.00.000.00H (v2)... | ecosystem: Environmental > Terrestrial >... | reverse complement strand
CGTGCTCCGGCCTCACGTCCAGTGCACGCCCGTAGGACGCCAGTGCGTCCTGCAGCCGACCATGCTCCTTCAGTGCGTTGCCAAGACCGGTGAGAGCCTCGGCGTAGTCCGGCTTGTAAGTCAACGCTCGCTGGTAGCACACAGCCGCTTCCTCGGGCTTGTCCTGTTCGAGGAGCAGGTTGCCGAGATTGTTGTGCGCCTCGGCGTAATGGGGCTTGTGGGTCAGCGCGCGCGCGTACGAGGCGGCTGCATCATCCAGCTCGCCCAATGCCTTGAGAACATTGCCCAGGTTGCAGTGAGCCGCGGCATGGTCCGGCCTGCACCTCAGGGCCTGCTGGTACGCGGACACGGCTTCATCGCGCTTACCCTGCGCCTGCAGCGTGTTACCGAGATTGCAGAGCGTGTCGGCGTGGTTGGGTCTCAGGGACAGCGCCCGTCGATAGGATGCTGCCGCTTCCTCCAGCTTGCCCTGCGCGTGCAGGACGATGCCCAGGTTGTAGTGCGCCTCCACATGATCCGGCTTCAGGGTCAGCGCACGAAGGTAAGCAGCCGCCGCCTCCGGCAGCTTCCCCTGGGCATGCAGGGCATTCGCCAGATTGTTATGAAAGGCCGGTACTCGGTCGTTCTGCGCGATGGCCGCGCCGATCAGTTCGACCGCGTTTTCGTGGCGGCCGGTCTGATGCGAGAGAACACCGAGAAGATGCAGGGCGTCGGCCTGTCTGGCATCGGTTTCCAGGATCCGCCGGTAGATGCCTTCCGCTTCGGCCAGTCGCCCGGCGCGGTGGTTTTGCACGGCGAGGGCGAGCAACTCGCGAACGTTGGAAGATTCTGCCGGCATGGTCCGGGGCGGCAACAACTCACGGGCCGGAATGAGACCGCCGAGTCAACTCACGCGGTTCGTTGCAGCCACATTCGCATACCAATGGCCGGATTCCTTGATCAGTCGGCGCTGGCCGTTCGCGAAGTCGACATACACCAGTCCAAAGCGCTGCGAGTAACCTTCCGCCCACTCGAAATTATCGAGCAGGCTCCAGCAATGGTAGGCGCGCACGGGAACTCCATCGCGCATGGCCTGCGCCAGCGCCAGCAGGTGGCTCTTCAGGTAAGCGATTCTGTCGCTGTCGTGGATGCGTCCCTGCGGATCCGGCGCCACGTTGTACGCTGCGCCGTTCTCGGTGATCTCGATCGGCAGCTTGCCGGTCATGCGCGCCATCCGCACGAGGATCTGATAGAAGCCTTCCGGGTAGATGTCCCATCCGATGTCAGTCTTGGCGTGTGTACCCGGCGCGGTCGCCCACTGGCCGCGGACATTGATGTCCGGTGCGCTGTCGGTTGCAGTCGAGTCCTGCACGATCCACGGCGAATAGTAGTTCAATCCCAGGAAATCGAGCGGGGCGCGCATGATGCGTTCGTCACCGTCCCGAAAGCCGAGCAGCTCCGCCTGGCGCTCCGCGGGCAGCACCCCCTCCGGGTAGTGGCCGCGCAGCGCGGTCGTGACGAACCAGAGATTCTGAAACTGATGCCAGCGCTCGGCCGCCGCCAGATCCGCGTACGAGGAGGTCGCCGGGTACATCGGTGCCACGTCGAAGGCGCTGCCAACCTTCAGGCGCCCATTGGTCGCTTTCAGGGCACGAAACGCCTCGCCCTGGGCGAGGTTCACGGTGTGCGTGGCTCGCAGAAACGCCGACCAGTCGCGTCGGCCCGGCGCGTGCCGGCCGTTCCAGTAGCCCACACCGGTAAATGTCTTCGGCTCGTTGAAAATGATCCACTGGGGGATGCGATCGCCGAGCGCCTGAGCCACGATGCGAACGTACTCCGCGAAACGTGCGGCGGTGTCTCGGGCCGGCCAGCCGCCGGCATCCTCGAGAGGCTGCGGCAGATCCCAGTGATATAGCGTCGGCAGAGGCCGTATGCCGGCTTCGAGTATCGCGTCCGTGAGGCGCTTGTAGTAGTCGAGGCCCTTGGGGTTGGTGGCGCCGCGTCCCAGAGGCTGTACGCGGGGCCAGGCGATCGAGAAGCGGTAGCTCTTCAGATTCAGCTGCTTCAGCAGTGCAATGTCATCGGGATAGCGGCGATAGCTGTCGCAGGCGACATCGCCCGTATCGCCATTCTTGATGTTACCGGGCTGGTGAGCGAAGCGATCCCAGATTGATTCACCCCTGCCGTCCTCGTTCCACGCACCCTCGACCTGGTAAGCCGCCGTCGCGGCGCCCCAGAGGAATCCCGGTGGAAACTCGGCCACGTTTTGTGAATCGCTGGCCACGGTGGCCGTCGGCGGCTGCGAGCGCGCTGGCCGCAGCCGGGCTCCGAGCGAGGCGCCTGCCAACGCGACCATCGACCCCATGACGCTGCGGCGATTCATCGCCATGAACGGGCACTGTGGACTGATGCGCGTAGCGGAGGCGACTGGGAGGCTCGATGCACAGGGATTCCGTGTTCGGCTTCCAGCTCACGCAGGTCACGCTGGCGCGTTTCCCGGCCGAACCACGCCAGCAGCAGCAGCGCCGCGAGCGCGGGAGCGCTGATGGCGAGTGCCGCTGCCGACAACGCCGGCGCCGCACCGAGGACACTGAGCGTCTGGGCGAAGAGGCCGCCGAGCTTGCTGCAGCCGGCCACCCAGCCCGTGGCACGCCCGCGGATCCGCAGCGGAAAGCTCTCGGACGTATAAGGCAGCAGCATCGCGATCACCCCGCTCGTCCCGATGATCAGCAGCGTCAGGTCGAAAACCGTGTTGCCGAAGAGGCCGAAGCCGTGGGAGCGCAGTTGCAGGCCCAGCAGGCCGCAGGTGGTGATGCCGACCATCAGCATCAGCGAGCCCTTGGTGCTCCAGTTGCTGTACAGCCAGGCGGACACCAACACGACGGGTGCCGCGATCAGGGTTGAGCGTGCGATGAGCGCGCTGGCGGCGCCGACACTTTGTCCTTCGGCAACCAGCGCACTCGGCAGCCACAGCAGCACTCCGAAGTTGACGAGGCTCCAGGCCAGCGCCGTGAGCGTGAGGGCGCCCGTGATGCCGAGGAGGCCCCGGCCGTTACCGGGCACCGGGCGGTTATTCGACCCGGGGTTGGGGACAGCGAGGCTGTCGGCCCGATCCTCGGCACGCCCCACGACACCGAAGCGGGCGAGCATCGCACGGGCCTCGACCGCGCGGCCGGTGAGCTGCAGGAAGCGCGCCGACTCCGGCAGCAGCGGGCTCATGAGCACCAGCAGCAGTCCGGTGGGAAAATTCAGCAGCCACATCACGCGCCAGCCGAAGGTGGGCTGCAGCAGCGCGGAGAAGGCGCTCGAGGCGAAGAAACCGCCGATGGCGCCCACGCCACCGATCAACACGAGGCACCACCCGCGATGACGGGTCGGCATGATCTCGGCGAGCAGGGCGTAGGCGACCGGCAACATCCCGCCAGCTGCGGCACCCATGAGGAAGCACATCGCGACGTTCCACCAGAAGCTCGGCATTGCGCCGCAGATCGAGGTGCCGATGAACATCACGGCGGAAAGAAGAATTGCACCGCGGCGCCCGTACAGATCCGCCAGCGCGCCCCAGACGAAGGAGCCGACGGCGGTACCGGTGAGCGCTGCAAAGGGCAGCCAGGCAACGGTGGCGCTGCCGATCGTGTATTCCGCGCGCATGCCGGGCGTGACGAAGCCGAGGCTTGCCGGCTTCATGATGTCGATGACCAGGGCGAGCGCGAGCATCCCCGCCACCATCCAGTGACGGGCCGATAGCGGCGCATCTTCCGGAGGCGCGATCGGCTCGATAGTGCCCGGCGCACCGGCAGGGGTGAGCGGCAGCAGCCCATAGCCCGCGAGGGCGATGCCGGCGACGATGGCGGCCATTCCCCAGATCATGGCAGCGCCCATCGGCATACCGGCGAGCACGTAGTGATTGTGCCGCCCCATGAGAAACATCGGCACGTGCGTGAGCACGCCCGCCGTGACCGCTGCGCACCCGAGCCAGAACGAAAACAGGCTGCGGCGCCTGGCGAAGATATCGGTCGCAGTGTGCATGCCCATGCCTGCTAGCGCACCACTTCTAGCGTCGTGCGTTTGAGGTCCACCGAGCTCGGACCGGCCATGATCTCGACCGCACCGGGTTCCACGGTTCGTTTCATGTGTTCGTCCCAGAACGAAAGCGCATCCCGATCCAGGGTGAACTGCACGCTGGTGCGCTCACCGGGCGCGAGCCTCACGCGCCTGAACCCCTTGAGCTCCTTGACCGGTCGCGTGACTGAGCTCACGAGGTGATGCAGGTATAGCTGCACGACCTCGTCACCGGCGACCTTGCCGGTATTCGTGACATCGACCGTCACGGCAACGGGCTGATCCGCCCTGATCTGAGTCGCAGACAGACGTGGCGCGCCGGTTTCGAACGTCGTGTAGGACAGCCCGTAGCCGAAGGGAAACAACGGCTCCCTGGAATCGAACAGGTAGCCGCGATGAGCACTCGGTTTCTGGTCGTAAAACATGGGCAGTTGGCCTGCCGATCGTGCCACGGTCACGGGAAGCTTGCCGCCGGGATTGACATCACCGAAGAGTATGTCCGCGAGCGCCGTGCCACCTTCCTGGCCCGGATACCAGCCCTCCAGCACGGCATTCGCGCGGTTGACGACCTCGGGAATCGACAGCGGTGGGCCGTTGATGAGGAGCACCACGACGGGCTTGCCCAAGGCAAAGATCGCGGTGGCCAGATCGTCCTGCTGACCCACGAGCCCGAGCGTGGCGCGATCCCCGAGATGATTGTCGGCCCAGCCCTCGCGGCTCGTCGCAGCGTTTGTGCCAAGGACGAGGATGATCGCATCGGCCGCCTGGGCGACCGTCACCGCTTCCTTGATCCGGCCGAGGTTTTCATCGCGGTTTGCCAGTTGCACGTCGTCGGTGTACCAGTCGCCGCTCGTGGTGAGCCGTACCCCTTCGGCACTCACGATGCGCACCCCCGTGCCCACCCTGGTCCTGATGCCATCGAGCACGCTGACAGTGTGCGCCGGCACGTTCGAGTATCCCCCCAGCTGCGCGGTAGACGCATTGGGTCCGATCACGGCGAGGGTCCGCAGCGCCCCGGCACGCAGGGGCAGGGTACCGTCATTCTTGAGGAGCACGGTCGATTCGCGCGCCGCTTCCACCGCCAGCGCGCGAGCCTCGGCGTTGCCCGTGATCGACTCTGCGTGGTCTGCGTCGGCGTAAGGATTCTCGAACAGCCCGGCCAGGAACTTCATGCGCAGCATGCGCCGCACCGCAGCGTCGATCTGCGCTTGCGTCACGAGTCCGGCTGCCAGCGCCTGGGGCAGCATGGCATACGCCTCGCCGTCGGGAAGGTCGAAATCCACCCCGGCGCGCAGGGCGCGAGCGGCGGCGTGCACGAGGTCCGGTTCGACGTGATGCAATGTCTGCAGCTGCTCGATGCCGTAATAGTCGCTGACGACGGCGCCGGTGAAGCCCATCTCGCCGCGCAGCACGTCGTGCAGCAGCCAATGGTTGGCGTGCGAGGGGATGCCGTCGATCTCGTTGTACGACGGCATCACATTGCGGGCGCTCGCCGTATGAATGGCCGCGGCAAAGGGCGGAAAGAACACCTCGCGCAACGTACGCTCGGAGATGCTGGCCGGACCGACATTGGTGCCGCTCTCGGGTTGGCCATGCCCGGTCATGTGCTTGAGTGTGGCGAAGACATTACCCGCAGCCAGCGGCAGCGCAGTGCCTTGAAACCCCCGCACAGCCGCAATCCCCAGCTGGCCCACCAGGTAGGGATCTTCGCCGTAGGTCTCTTCGATCCGGCCCCAGCGGGGATCGCGGCCGACGTCGACGACGGGTGCGAGCACCTGTTGCACGCCGCGGGCGCGAATTTCCCGGCCGGCAATCGCGAACACACGGGTGAGGAGCTCCGGATCCCAGGAGCTCGCGAGCGCAATCGCCTGCGGGAAGCTGGTGGCGCCGCGCGCGGCGTAGCCGTGCAGTCCCTCCTCGTGGAACAGCACCGGGATGCCAAGGCGGGTCTGGTCCACCGCATAGTGTTGAATAGCATTGACCAGCGCCACCGTCTGGCGTGCATCGCGGTAGGGTCGGATGAGGGGATCGCCGCTGCCGTCGAGGTCGCTCGGACGGGCAATCTGTCCAATGCCTGCCGGGAAGGCCTGATGTGCCTTGACAGGATCGAAATCCCCACCCGGGGTCAGAATCTCTTTCTTGCGGTTCCACAGGCAGGTGATCTGCGCAATTTTCTCCTCGAGCGTCATGCGCGCGAGCAGGTCCTCGACGCGTCGATCGACAGGGGCAGCGGAGTTCTTATAGAGCGGTAGACCGCGAGGCTCGGCCGCGTGCAAAGTCGCGGTGAGCAGCAGCTCCGTTGCCAGCAGCCATACGCCGAATCTCCGGCTGCACGCCCGCGCCGCGTCTCGGGCGCATCGAGTCCCCCCCATCATCCCCCCTCTGGTGGCTCCGGCCTGTCACTTGCGGTAATCGCTGCGCCCGCGCAAGCCGCCGATCGCCGCGCTCACGATGCTACACGGAGGGGGTTGGTAGCGCTACCACAACTCGCGCCCCTCGCAAGCCCCCGCACGGGGCGCGCTGCCGGGCACGTACGGGAAACACAGGCTCTCGTAGTACTCCAGCGGATGCCGCGGCGGAGTGTAGCCGGGCGGCAGCGGCCGGCGCGAGAGGCTCTGGAAATAAGCAATGCTCGCATCGCGCCACCAGGTGGCTTCCTGCTCCTGGATGGCGAGGAAAGCGCTCACTTCACCATAGCGCTCCGGATCCACCTGGCCGGCGAGGCCCGACCAGGTGCGCCGCATGGCGCTTACCGCCTGAACTCCGCGCGTGTAGTGACTCACGAGCTCCTCCCACAGCGTCCGTCCCGAGGCCATGCGGTACTCCCACGGAAGGTGGTGGAACCAGAGCAGGAACTGCTCCGGAACACGCGCCAGATCCGCGAACTGCGCGGCTACCGGCGGCGCATACTGCGCGACCGCATTGCTGCCCGTGGCGGTGCGGTCGAATCCGATCCCCCGTGCGTCGGCGCGGTTGTAGTACACCGACGTCCAGTCGGCGCGCGGACCGCCCGTCACCCAGGGTGCCGGGCCATAGTGAGTGTCGCGAGCCATCTGGTGATGCAGGCCGAGCGGCGTCATGTAGTCGACTGCCGCTTCGCGCGACTCGAGCATCATGGCGACGACGGGCTCGACGAAGGCCGGATCATTCGAGAAGGTCATCCGCACCCACTCTGCGGCGATTTCCCGCGACGACAATGACCAGTCCCAGGCGAGGCGGCCGAATGCATACCAGTTCGCCTGGTCGAAATGAGAGCCGGTCCAGTTGCGGTCTGAGCCGATGTTGGCCACTCCGGCAATCCCGCTCTGTGAGTGGCCGAACAGCGAGCCGTCAATGATCCTGGCGACGGTCGAGCCCTCGCCCCGGGCGTAGGTGTCCGAGCGAAGCACCTCCTCGAAGAGCGGCGCCAGATACACGAGGTGGGTCGCGAACCCCAGGTACTCCTTGGTGAGCTGGACCTCGAGCATCATGGCCGTCCGCGGCATCGCACCGAACAGTGGATGGACGGGCTCGCGCGGCTGGAAGTCGAGTGGTCCGTTCTTCACCTGCAGCAGCACGTTGTCGCGGAACTTCGCATCGAGCGGCACGAATTCCTCGAACGCCTGCCGCACCCGGTCTTCCTCCTTGCGGTTCGAGTACACGAACGCGCGCCACATGACGATGCCGCCGTGCGGGGCGAGGGCCTCGGCCAGCACGTTGGCGCCATCGGCGTGCGTGCGCGAATACCTCTGCGGACCGGGCTGGCCCTCGGAATCCGCCTTCACCAGGAACCCGCCGAAGTCCGGGATCAGGGCATAGATCTCGTCAACCTTTCCACGCCACCAGTTGCGCACCGCGGGCTCCAGTGGGTCGGCGGTCTTCAGGCCGCCGATCTCGATCGGTGCGCTGAAACGCGCGGTCAGGTAGACCCGCAGGCCGTAGGGGCGCAGCAGCGCGGCGAGAGCTGCGAGCTTGCGCAGGTAGCGTGGCGTGAGGCTGACCGCACTCGCGTTGACGTTGGTCGGGACGGTGCCATTGATGCCGACTGAGGCGCAGGCGCGCGCGTAGTCGGTGTAGCGGGGATCGACATAATCCGGCAACTTGTGCCAGTCCCAGATCGACTCGCCGGCGTAGCCGCGCTCGACGGTGCGGTCGGGATTGTCCCAGTGATCGAGGATGCGGTGCCGGATGCGCGGCACCGAGGTAACATCGAGTTGCTCGAGCGGCTGACGCGTCTGCAGCAGCCTGAGGAAATGAAACGTGCCATAGAGCACGCCGATGTCCTCCCTGGCCGCGATCACGATGACGCGACGGCGCTCGAAGCTGAGGGTGCGGATGACGTAACCCTCAGGACCCAGTTGATCGAGATCGAGCGGCAGTCTTGCGATCAGGGGCAGTGAGCGGGGGGTGCCGAGAATGAGGCTGCCGTCACGGGTGGGCGCCGGTGCCGGGGGCGGCGCGCTGCCGAGCAGCCCGGCGAGTCCGCGCGCCAGTTCGGCAGCTGCGATCTCGAGCGTGGGAGAGCGTGTACCCGCAACGACTTCGGTGACCGACCGGTGATAGGTTTCGAGCCACGGCGCCGGTACGGCACGGTAGCGCAGCCACAATTCGTAGCCGTCTTCGGCGAGCGCCGCGGGAGCCGTGCCCCACACAGTCAGCAGCAGCAACACCTGCGACCAGGAGGGCATGCGTTTGATGGTATCGCTACCGTCGGATTTGCGCTATTGATATACAGACGCAGAGAGTGGCGGTCGGCCGCCACCGCGGTTGGATTTGATCTCGAATCCCGGTCTGGCGTGGAATTCGCAACTACGATGAGTACAGCTAACACTGCCGAAGCAAAAAAAACAAAGAGAACGCCGCGACGGCGCCGCAACGCAGTGACGATGTACGAGGTGGCGAAGCAGGCCGGCGTCTCGCCGATGACGGTATCACGCGCGCTGAGCGGCGATGCCTACGTGGAGGCGAGCACCCGGCAACGGGTCGAGGCCGCCATCAAGCAGCTCGGTTATTCACCGAACGTCGCGGCGCGCAACCTGGCGCGGGCCTCGGCGGCGCACATCGGCCTGCTCTACAACAACCCGAGCGCGGCTTACCTGAACGAGCTGCTCGTGGGTGTTCTGGAGCAGAGCAGTCATGCGGGATGTCAAATCGTCCTCGAGAAGTGCGGTGCCCGCAATGAGCGCGTGGCGATCGACCGGCTGGTGCAGGACGGAGTCGGCGGCATCATCCTGCCACCGCCGTTGTCGGATTCCAGTGCCGCACTCGAGGCACTGCGCCAGGCGCGGGTGCCCTTCATCGCGGTGGCTACCGGCCGGCCAGAACCGACGGGGATCTCGGTGCGCATCGACGACTTCGAAGCGGCCGCGGCCATGACGCGCTATCTGCTGTCGCTCGGCCATCGCGACATCGGCTTCATCATCGGCGCGCCGAATCAGACCGCGAGCGCTCAACGCCAGGCGGGCTTCGAGATGGCGCTGCGTGAGGCGGGACTGCCGGTGCGGGCGGATTGGGTGAGGCCCGGCTCCTTCAGCTATCGCTCGGGGCTTACGGCTGCCGAGCAGATTCTGAACGCGGCGCGCAAGCCCACGGCCATATTTGCCAGCAACGACGACATGGCTGCTGCGGCGCTCGCCGTCGCTCACCGCCTGCGGCTCGATGTGCCGCGGGACCTGACGGTCGTCGGCTTCGACGACACACCGCTTGCGACCACCATGTGGCCTGCCTTGACCACGGTTCGCCAACCGGTGGCAGCCATGGCGCGCAAGGCGGTCGAGTTTCTGCTCGAGGAAATCCGTCTGCGGCGCTCCGGACGCACGCTCGAGCCGATGCAGCACGTCATGAAGTTCACTCTGGTGAAACGGGAGTCCTCGGCGTCGATCTGATCTGCGCGCTACGCGCCCGCCCACGCCGCCGGGTGCCCGGGCGCCATCAGGGGCGGGCGTCTGGCGCCATGGATGGCGGAACGAGGCCCGATCCGAATTGACGCGCTGCAGGTGATAGCGCTACCATCTCTCTTCGACCGGCCGCGCGATTTGAGGGGGATGCGTGGAGAAGAATAGCCGCTGGTTGATTACCGGCTTGACGTTCGTGGCCACATTGGGTGGCCTTCTGTTCGGCTACGACACGGCGGTGATCTCCGGCGCCGTGAGCTCGATCGATGCCAACTTCATCGATCCGTTGCATCTTTCGGAGACCGCGCGCGGCAGTCTCTCCGGCTGGACGATATCGAGCGCCCTGTTCGGCTGCATCATCGGTGCCGGCGTCGCCGGCTGGCTGGCGAAGGCCGTCGGCCGCAAGGGCGGACTGATCGTCGCTGCCGTACTGTTCGTGCTGTCGGCGGTGGGCTCGGCCTACCCCGAAATCGGTCTGGGACCGATCGGTACGATGGGCCCGCATGCCCTGACGCCCTTCATTCTCTATCGGATCCTCTGCGGCGTCGGTGTCGGCATCGCTTCGATGCTGTCGCCGCTCTATATCGCCGAGATCTCGCCGAGCCGGATTCGCGGCCGACTGGTCTCGTTCAATCAGCTCTCCATCGTCCTCGGCATGGCGGTGGTCTACTTCGTCAACTGGACCATCCAGGCCCAGGGGGACGAGGCCTGGCTGCACACCGTTGGTTGGCGGCTCATGTTGCTGTCGGAGGCGATTCCGGCGCTCCTGTTTCTGATCCTCCTCACCCTCGTTCCCGACACGCCGCGCTGGTACGTGATGAAAGGGCGGTCGCGTGACGCACTCGCCGTGCTGAGTCGGCTCGTCGGCCAGGCCGAAGCACAGACCACCGTCAAGGAGATCGAGGCGTCGCTCGCCGAGCATGCGCACGGGGGCAAGACGCCGCTCTTCGCCTTCGGCACCCTGGTGATCGTGGCCGGGATCCTGCTGTCGGTGTTCCAGCAGCTCGTGGGCATCAATGCGGTGCTGTATTACGCGCCGCTGATGTTCCAGAACCTCGGCGCCTCGACCGACTCTGCCTTCTGGCAGACGCTGATCGTCGGGATCACTAACGTGATCTTCACGGTCGTCGCGATCCTGACGGTCGACAGGCTCGGTCGCAAGCCGCTGCTCATCATCGGCGGTATCGTCATGGGGATTGCGATGATCACCCTCGGCTTCCAGTTCAAGGCAAACGCCGTGGGCACCGGGCCGCTGATAGCGGCCATGACCTACATCGCCGGTTTTGCATTGTCGTGGGGTCCGGTGACCTGGGTGATGCTGTCGGAGATGTTTCCGAACGCCATCAAGAACAGGGCCATGTCGATTGCGGTGGCGGCGCAGTGGATCGCCAACCTGTTCGTTTCCTGGTCCTTCAAGATCCTCATCGGCAACTCGACACTCAACGCGCTGTTCAATCACGGCTTTCCCTATTGGGTCTACGGCGCGATGAGTTTCCTCGCTGCAGCTTTCGTCTATTTCTACGTGCCCGAGACGCGGCGCCGTACGCTCGAGGAGATTCAGCACCTATGGACCGCTGGCAGCGGGCGCGCCCCGCAGACCGTCAAGCAGTCGGCGACCTGCTGATCGCGGGGTTGACGCGCGCGGCATGAAGACCGATGCAGACCTTCTCGTACTGCAGGACGAGGCGATGCGGCTCACGCTCGCGCCGCACGTGGGAGGCTCGATTCGCGAGCTCACCTGGCGTGGCGAGCACGTGCTGCGGCCCGCGTCTGCCGGCGCCACGGACGATCCGTTCGAGATGGCCTGTTTCCCGATGGTGCCGTTCGCCAATCGTATCGCGCGCGGCTGCTTCGACTTCGACGGTCAGACGGTCTGCCTGGCGCCGAACTGGAGCGCAGACCCTCATCCGCTGCACGGGCAGGGCTGGCGCGCGGCCTGGACCGTCACCGCGGCGTCGGCGTCCGCCGCGACGCTTACTTTCGAGGGCGGCGGCGACGAATGGCCCTGGCGCTACTGCTGCGAGCAGCGCCTCGAGCTCGCACACGGCGCGCTTGCCGTCGAGTTGTCGATCCGGAACATGAGCAGTGGCCCCATGCCCGCGATGTTGGGACTACATCCTTACTTTCCCGACGCGGACCGGGCCGAGCTGCGCGCGCGACTGCCGCGCGTGTGGCGCACGGATGGCGACGCGCTGCCGCTCGAGGAGACAGCTACGCCCCCCGAGTGGCACTTCGATCCCCCCAGACCGTTGCGCAGCGTGTCGCTGGATCACTGTCTGTCCGGATGGAATGGCGTCGCAGTGCTCTCCTGGCCCGAGCGGTCGGTCACCCTCCGTGCGGCCCACTGCAGTCATTTGCACGTCTACGCACCGGCGGGGCGCGATTTCTTCTGCGTCGAGCCGCAGAGCGCCGCTGCCGGTGCCCTGGGCCGGGGCGACGCCACCGTGGTGTCATCCGGTGAGCGCTTCGCGATCGCGGTGCGTTTCGCGCCCGGAGCCGCCTGAGTGTATTTAGGGATAGACATCGGCACCTCGAGCGTCAAGGCGGTGCTGCTCGACGAGCGCGGCGCGAGCGTCGGGCACTCGTCGGTCCCTCTCGAGGTGAGGCGGCCGCAGCCCGGCTTCTCCGAGCAGGACCCGCAGCAGTGGTGGCAAGCGACGGTGAACGCGGTCGGCGCGCTGCCGGCGAAGCTCCGAGCGGCGGTGCGTGCGGTGGGCCTGAGCGGCCAGATGCACGGCGCGACGCTCCTCGACGCCGAGGATCGCGTGCTGCGACCGGCGATGCTCTGGAACGACGGCCGCTCGGCTCGCGAGTGTGTCGATCTGGAGCAGCGCGAGCCGGCGGCCCGCGCCATCACCGGCAACATCATGATGCCGGGCTTCACGGCACCGAAGCTGCTATGGGTGTCGCGTCACGAGCCGGAGATCTTCCGCCGCACCGCGTGCGTGCTGCTGCCGAAGGACTACGTGCGCCTGAGGCTGACCGGCGATAAGGTGAGCGACATGTCCGATGCCTCGGGCACCGGCTGGCTGAGCGTCGGGGCACGTGACTGGTCGGACGCCATGCTGGCGGCGACCGGGCTCGCTCGTACTCACATGCCGCGCCTCACGGAGGGGACGAGCCCGACGGGGACGCTGAGCGAGCGTGCCGCGCAGGAGCTGCAGCTGCCGCGAGCTGTGGTGGCGGGCGGCGGCGGTGACAATGCGGCGAGCGCCGCGGGCCTGGGAGTCGTTGCGCCAGGACAGGCCTTCCTTTCGCTCGGTACCTCGGGCGTCCTGTTCGTCGTCACCGACCGGTTTCGGCCCAATCCCGAGCGCGCGGCGCACGCGTTCTGCCACTGTTTGCCCGATCGCTGGCACCAAATGTCCGTCATGCTGAGCGCAGCCGCGACGCTCGACTGGGTGGCGCAACTGACCGGGCAGTCCGATCTGCGTCAGCTGGTCGATGCGGCCCGCTCGCGGGGTCTCAGCCGTCAGTCGCCGTTCTTCCTTCCTTACCTCTCCGGCGAGCGAACACCTCACAACAACCCGCGCGCGCGCGGGGTGTTCTTCGGCATCACCCCGGACACGAACGCTGCAGACCTCGCCGGCGCCGTGCTCGAGGGAGTCGCGCTGGCATTCGCCGACGGCCTCGATGTGCTGGTCGAGCGAGGCGGCTGGGTGGATGAAGTCAACGTCACCGGCGGCGGCGCGCGGCTACCGTACTGGGGAGAGCTGCTCGCCGCGGCGCTCGGCCGCACGCTCACCTATCGCGAGGGCAGCGAGGTCGGAGCCGCGCTCGGCGCGGCGCGCCTGGCGCGGCTTGCGGTGAGCGGGGAAAAGGTCGAGGACGTATGTGTGGCGCCGCCCCTCGAGCGTGTCGTCGAGCCGCAGGCCGCACTCGCGACGCTGCTCACCGAACGCCGCCACACCTTCATGCGTCTCTATCACGATCTCAAGTCGAGTTTCGAGGAATATCCAACATGAGCCTCTTTTCCAACGTCGAGCCCATACGTTTCGCCGGTACGGACGCAAAGACCGAGTTCGCTTATCGGGTCTACGACCAGGACCGCCAGGTACTCGGCAAACGCATGCAGGAGTGGCTCAAGCCTGCAGTGTGCTACTGGCACTCCTTCAACTGGCCGGGACACGATATCTTCGGTGGCGGAACGCTGCCGCGCCCGTGGCTCGGCACGCCGGCGACACAAGCCATGGCCGACACGAAGCTGGAGGCCGCGTTCGATTTCTTCGCGCGCCTCGGGGTGAGCCATTTCACGTTCCACGACGTGGACGTCATGGCCACCGCCGCGAACCTCAAGGAACACGTCCGCTACCTGCGCACGATCGAAGAGGGAATCGCGGGCAAAATGGCGGCGACCGGGGTGAAGCTGCTGTGGGGCACGGCGAATCTTTTCACCCATCCGCGCTACGCGGCCGGTGCCGCCACCAATCCCGATCCCGAAGTCTATGCCTGGGCGGCCGCGCAGGTGCGCTATTGCCTGGAAGCCACGCATCGGCTTGGCGGCGAGAACTACGTGCTGTGGGGCGGCCGTGAGGGCTACGACTCGCTGCTCAACACGGATCTCGGCCGCGAACTCGATCAGTACGGCCGCTTCCTCGCCATGGTCGTCGAGCACAAGCATCGCATCGGCTTCCACGGGACGATTCTCGTCGAGCCCAAGCCCTTCGAGCCCACCAAGCATCAGTACGACCACGACGTGGCCGCGGTCTACGCCTTCCTCGAGCGCTACGGCCTGACGAAGGAAGTGAGAGTCAACATCGAGGTCAATCACGCGACGCTCGCGGGCATGGATTTCGAGCACGAGATTGCCGTGGCACGGGCGTACGGGATCTTCGGCTCGATCGACATCAATCGCGGCGACCCGCGCAACGGCTGGGACACGGATCAGTTTCCCAACAATGCGCAGGAGCTGGTGCCGGCCATGACGCAGCTGATCGAGGACGGCGGCTTCAGGACCGGCGGCTTCAACTTCGATGCCAAGCTGCGGCGTCAGTCGATCGATCCGGCGGATCTGTACCTCGCGCACATCGGTGGCATCGACACGCTGGCGCGCGCATTGCTCGCGGCCGCGGACGTCGTACAGGAGGGGGCGTTGCAGCGCCTCAAACGGGAGCGCTACCACGGTTGGGACGGCGAGCTCGGCAAACGCATCACGAGCGGGGCACTCGATCTCGCGGGCCTTGCCGACCTGGCGACGCAGAGCGGGTTCGATCCCGCGCCGCGCTCCGGGCGGCAGGAATTGGCGGAAAGCATCATCGCGCGGCACTGCAGGTACTGATCCCGGCCGCCGGACATCCCAGGGAGGTGTCCATGCGCTGCAAGGTGGGTCTCGCCGTCCTCGCGCCGCTGTGTGGCCATGCCGTGCTGGCCGCGCAGCTGCACCTGAACGAGCGCGACTACTTCGAGACGCAGGGGCTGAGCGTTCTCGCATACCAGAACACCTTTCATCCGGTGTTCCGCGATCAGAAGCTCGGCGGCATCGAGTTGATCCTGCACGGCGAGCGGATCGCCACCGACGGCGAGGTCCGACTCACTGCGACTCCGGAGCAATGGGATCCGGTTCCGACGTTCACCGCGCGCAAGCATGGCGCGGTGCCCGACCAGCTGATTGCCTATTCCGGATACCCGGATCTGTCCTTCAGCTATCGTCTCGAGATCACCGCCGAGGGTGAGGGTGTACGCGTCGCAGTGCACCTCGATCGGCCGCTCCCGCCGACTCTTGCCGGCAAGGCGGGCTTCAATCTCGATTTTCTGCCGACGGCCTATTTCGGCAAGAGCTACGTGTTCGACGGCAGGTTCGGGCTCTTCCCGCGTCACCCGAACGGTCCTATGGAACGCAACGCCGGCCGCGAGACGCAACCCCTGCCGCTCGCGAGCGGACAGACGGCGGTACTCGCCCCGGAGGATCCTCTGGTACGCGTGGCCATCAGTTCCGAGGGCGGCTCGCTCGTGCTGTTCGACGCTCGCAGCAGGGCGCAGAACGGCTGGTTCGTCGTGCGCGGCTTGATCCCATCGGGCCGGACCGAGAACGCGCTCGTTTGGCACATCCATCCTCACATCGTGCCCGGGTGGATCCGTCCACCGGTCGTGTCGTACAACCAGGTGGGGTATACGCCGGCGCGCAGCAAGGTGGCGTTGCTGGAACTGGATCCGCATTACGCGGCGCCCGGCACGGCCAGGATCCTGCGCCTGAATCCGGCCGGCGATTTCGCAGAAGTCTTCCACGGCGCCATCAAGCCGTGGGGACAGTGGCTCCGCTATCGCTACGCGTCATTCGATTTCTCGGCAGTCAGAGAGAGCGGCGTCTACGCCATCGAGTACGCCGGGCAACGGACGGCGCCATTCCGGATCGCAGCGGATGTGTACCGCAACGGCGTTTGGCAACCCACGCTCGACACGTACCTCGCCGTGCAGATGGATCACGTGGCGGTGCGCGAGAACTATCGTGTCTGGCATGGCGTCTCGCACATGGACGATGCGCGCCAGGCCCCGGTGAATTACACGCATTTTGACGGCTATTCGATGGGCGCGACCTCCGACTCACCCTTTGCCGCGGGTGAGCACATTCCGGGCCTCAACCGCGGTGGTTGGTACGACGCCGGAGACTACGACCTGCGAACCCAGACGCACGCGCGCGTGATCACCGATCTGGCGCTCGCCTGGGAGGTGTTTCACGTGGACTGGGATCAGACCACGGTCGATGAGGAACAACGTCTGGTGCAGATCCACCGGCCGGACGGTTCTCCGGACGTCTTGCAGCAGGTGAGGCATGGGGTCCTCGCGCTGCTCGCACAGTACGAGGCCTTCGGTCATGCCATTCCCGGCATCATCGAGCCGACCCTGCAGGAATACACCCATCTCGGCGATGCCGCTTCGCAGACTGACGGCCGCATCTACGCCGCGCGTCTCAAGCCCACGGAGAGCGACGGGGTCTTCTCAGGCCTCCCCGACGATCGCTGGGCGTTCACCTCTCATACGAGTCCGCTCAACTACGCGGCAGCGGCTTCGCTGGCCGCGGCGAGCCGCGCTCTGCGCGGGTACGACGATGCCCTGGCGACCCGGTGTCTCGACACCGCGATCCGCGCGTGGGGCTACGAGCAGGCTCATGCACCGGTCGTGTTCCGATCGTTCAACACGACCGGCGGCGAGCTCGCGGATGAGGAGACGCGGGCGGCTGTCGAGCTGTTGATCGCTACCCGCGGCGAGCGACGCTACCAGGATCGCTTAGGTGCTCTGCTGCCTGCGATCCGCGGTAACTTCTCGGCCCTGGGCTGGGAGGCCGCGCGAGCCATTCCCTGGATGGACGCCGCTTTCAGGAGCTCGCTCGCGCAGGCTCTCGCGTCCTTCATGGCGCAACAGAATGCGGAGCTGGCGCGCAATCCATTCGGTGTACCGATCCGCGGCGGGACCTGGGGCGGCTCGGGGGTTGCGGCGGAATTCGCCGTGCACATGTACTTTCTGCACCAGGCGTTTCCGGCGGCCGTGGGCATCGAGGAGACGCTCGCCGGATTCGACTACGTTCTCGGCCGCCACCCGGTCTCCGCCGTCTCGTACGTCTCCTCCGTCGGAACGTCCTCGAAGCTGATTGCCTACGGCAACAACCGGGCCGACTACTCCTTCATTCCGGGCGGCATGATACCGGGCGTCGTGATCATCCAGCCGGACTATCCCGAGCTCAAGGACTCCTGGCCGTTTCTCTGGTACGAGAACGAATATGTCATCGATGCCGCCACGGCATTCATCCTGGCGGCCAACGCCGCCGCGGCGCTCAGCGATTGAGCCTGTGCAAGAGCACGTGCTGGCGATGCACTTGCGCTTACCCGATGCGCGCACGCAACGGATGACTGCGCGCGCTATAGAGTGAGTCCAAGGCGCTGTGAGCCTCTTGACACACTGCGCACCGCGGGTACTATGGTAGCGCTAGCATGACAGGGTGAAAAAATCCGTAGCTCGGCGCCCGCTCGGCCATAGACCGGGCCCTGAGCGCGAGTGTCGAGGCGCACCCAAGGGGGGGTCTGTGCGTAGCGAGGGGGAAAGCGGGCCGTGCTCGCTTCACGAATAACGTTGACGACCGGTTCAGGCGCGATCGCTTGCGCCACGAGTCGTCTTGCAGCGTTTCTCAGCCACATCGATCACCGTGAGTCACAGGCCGTGACTCGCGCGGCCGCCTGCAGTTCATGTGCGCGAGGCAGCCGCGGACGAACCGTCCGTCGTAAAAATTGGGAGAAGATCCACGTGAAGAATACAGGCTCGAACAATCAGATCCGTACCGTCGTGCACGCCATCCTGGGCGGTGTATCGGCCGCTGCGTCCGCTCCACTCTTTGCGCAGAGCGCTGCGGCGCAGGCGACGGACACTCAAGGAGCGGGTGAGTTGCAGGAAGTGGTGATCACCGGCATCCGGGCGTCGCTGCAGAAGAGCCTGGACATCAAGCAGCAGGCGGTCGGCGTCGTGGACGCGATCTCGGCCGAGGATATCGGTCAGTTCCCCGATGCGACACTCGGCGCGGCGATCTCGCGCATCCCCGGTGTCACGGTCGACCGCGGCTCGGTCAACCTGCTCTCAGGGGGGGCCGGTGCTGCAACGTCGACCGGTAATGTCACCGGTGTCACGGTTCGCGGCTTCGGGTCGCAGTTCAACGAGATACTGAGCGACGGGCGTCGCATCGCTTCGGGCCTCGGGCAGAACTTCGATTTCAGCGCGCTGAGCTCCGATTGGGTGAGAGAGGTCCAGGTGCTCAAGACGCCGGATCTGAGCCTCTCGACCGGCGCGCTCGGCGCAACGATCCTCGTCAAGTTCCCCAATCCGTTCGACGCCCCGGGGCTGCAACTGCGGGCCAATGTGTCAGGCAACGTCTACGAGAACGACGGCGGCGTTCGGCCGGGCGTCGCCGCTCTCATCAGCAACACATTTGCCGACAACAAGTTCGGCATCCTGCTCTCCGGGGACTACCACGAGTCGCACGTGACCAATCACCACGTCGACGTGGTGGGCTGGAAGGGCACGTACTTGCCCTGCTCCTCGTTCGCCACCGCGCCCACCTCAAATTTCGGCAGCTCCGGTTGTACGAGCGTGGGCACCGGCGCTGCCGGCACGAGCGCCGTGCCGACCTGGTACCCCCAGGACATGGCGATGTACTACGAGCGCGCCCTGGAGCTGCGCAAGGACGGGCGCGTGGCGCTGCAGTGGCACCCGACGGATGCGGTGATGGTCACGATCGACGACAACTACTCGTCGTCCGAAGACAAGCAGGACCGATTCCAGTTCAGCACCTGGTTCGGCGCGTTCCCCAACGCGACGCAGGATAACAACGGCACCCTCAGCGACTTCCAGTATACCGGACCGACCGACTTCAACTCGTTCATCGCGGAAAACTACCTCGTCACCAACACGCCCGGCATCAACGTGACGTGGGACATGAGCAGCAACTGGCGGGCGGAGCTGGATGCCGCTCAATCGACCTCGAAGCTCAACCCGAACCACAACCTGACTGATGTCGACGTGGATACGGGCTACGGCAATACACTCAACAACTACACGGGAGGTCTCGCCACCAGCCAGAGCAGCAACACTCTGCCGTACTGGACGGCGTTCGGGCCAAACAGCAACTTTGCGACCAACCCGAGAGATCCCAACTTCTTCGGGCACAGTCCGTTCATCATCGGCTCGCACGTCATCCCGATGCAGCAGCAGATCAACACGGACAAGATCACCCAGGGAAAGATCGACGTCACCTGGAAGAATGAAAACACCAAGATCAACCTCGGTTTCCAGTACATCGATGACGAGTTCGATGCCTCCGAGTACGACAATTTCTCCTTCAACGGCTCGAACAACAACTGGCAGCTGTGGAGCGGCTACGGACCCGCCTCGGGTAACATCGGACAGGGCGTTGCCTTACCGTCGAACCTGTTCACGCCGATCAATCTGCCGAACTTCATTCCGGGCTTTAAAGGCAACGACAAGCTGCCGCCGGGCGTGAATCTGTACAACCCTTATGCAGTGCTGAACTTTCTCACCACCCAGCCGATCAATCCCGGCTTCGTGCAGACCAACGGCTATCCGACTCCGGTTTATCCGAACCCGGGGGTGCTGCCGCCCATCGACCTCTGCCCCTCGTGCGTGAACAACGTGGCGCGCAAGAATTACGCGCCGTTCCTGGTCGCGGAGCACACCTTCGGCCTGGGCGACATGCCGCTGATTACGAACCTCGGCTTGCGCTATCAGAAGACCGACGTCACCTCCGAGGGCCTGTTCGCGGTACCGGTGAGCGCGGCCGTTCCGGCAGGTGACAAGACGGCGTACAGCTTCAATTTCGGGCCAACGACACTCCAGTCGGTGTCCAGTTCGTACGGCTATTTCCTGCCGTCCCTGGATCTCAACCTGTTGGTGCGGCCGGACTTCAAAGTGAGGTTCGACGCCTCGCGGACCTCATCGCCACCGCCGAATAACGATCTCAAGCCGAATACGACCTACGGCGGGCGCGTGAACGCACTGGTCTCCAATTCGGGCAATCCGGCGCTCAAGCCGTACCTGTCGGACAACTTCGACCTGGGAGTAGAGTGGTATTACGCGAAGAACACCTACGTGGCCGCAGACCTGTTCTACAAGCACATCACGCAGTTCCCGATCAATGGCGTGGACACGATAACGGTGCCGATCAAGGATCCAAATCCGCTCTCGACCAACTATGGCAACGACATGGTGTTCCACAACACCACGATCGTGAACGGCGAGTCGGCCGACGTGAACGGCATCGAAGTGACGTGGCAGCAGATGCTGAAGTACGGCTTCGGGTTCCAGGTCAACGGAACGTACGTGCACACGAACAAGCCGTTCGATCCGTACAATATCGAGCAGAATACGACGCAGTTCGCCTTGCCCGGCATCGGCAACTCCGCGAACCTGATCGCCTTCTACCAGAACTACGGTTTCCAGGCGCGGCTCGCGGTGCAGTGGCAGGCCAGGCAGTTCCTGACGTTCGGTCAGGAGCAGAACAGCGCGCAGTTCGGTACGGAGCCGACCTTCCTCGAATCTTCCACGGAAGTCGACTTCAGCACGAGCTACGACTTCAACAGCCACTTCGGCGTGTTCTTCGAGGCATTGAACCTCACCAACGCCGAGTACCACACCACCGGCCGCTTCAGCAACCAGCTGCTGAACGTGGTCGATTATGGGCGGTCGTATACGCTGCAGCTGCGCGCCAAGCTATAGCCGCGGGAGCGCTGCCATTGGGCACGTGGGGCCACCCGCGCGGGTGGCCCCTTTGTCTTTGGTGCTGATGTGATAACGTGCCGCGCGATATATAGAGAGCATCGAGAGTGGTTCAACCAGTACGATCGGTCGTCATAGTCGGGGGAGGGACTGCCGGCTGGCTCACGGCGGGCATCATTGCGGCACGCCACCAGGCGCGGATCAAGGCCAACGGCTTCGCGGTGACGCTGATCGAGTCGCCGGACATCAAGATCATCGGCGTGGGAGAGGGAACCTGGCCGACGATGCGCGCGTCCCTGGAGAGAATGGGGGTATCGGAGACGCAGTTCTTCCGGCAGTGCGATTCGTCGTTCAAGCAGGGCGGTAAGTTCGCGGGCTGGACGACAGGCGCTCCCGACGATGCCTATTACCATCCCCTCATGCTTCCGCAGGGGTTCTCGCAGCTCAACCTCGTGCCTCACTGGTTCCGCGAGGGGCAGGGACGCAGCTTCTGCGATTTCGTCACGCCGCAGGGCCGGCTGTGCGATGCGGGGCTCGCGCCGAAGGTGATCACGAGCGCCGAGTACAAGGGGCTCGCGAACTACGCCTACCATCTGGATGCCGGCAAGTTCGCGCCCTTCCTCGCGAGGCACTGTACGGAGACGCTCGGCGTGCGCCACGTCTGGGCGGATGTCGTCAAGGTCAATCAGCGCGAATCAGGTGATATCGAGAGTGTCTCGACCCGGCAGGCCGGGGACATTCCCGGTGACCTCTTCATAGACTGCAGCGGCTTCGCGGCGCTGCTCATCGGCAAGACGCTCGGCGTCGGGTTCAAGGATTGCGGAGACATCCTCTTCTGCGATACCGCGCTCGCGGTCCAGGTGCCCTTCGACTCGCCCGAAGAGCCCATGGCGTCGCAGACCATCTCGACGGCGCAGGACGCCGGCTGGATCTGGGACATCTGTCTGCCCACCCGCCGTGGCATCGGCTACGTCTACTCGAGCCGCCACACGAGCGAGGAAGCCGCGCGCGAGACCTTGTCGCGGTACATCGGCCCCAGGCACCAGCACCTGTCGGCACGCAAGATTCCGATCCGCTCGGGGCATCGCGAGACCTTCTGGAAGAACAACTGCGTGGCAGTGGGTCTTGCCGGCGGTTTCCTCGAGCCGCTCGAATCCTCCGCCATTGTGCTCGTCGAGTTGTCGGCCAAGCTGCTCTCGGAGCAGCTGCCCGCCTGCCGCGAGGTGATGGGTATCATCGCGAGGCGTTTCAATGAGGTGACGATGTATCGCTGGGGCCGGATCATCGACTTCCTGAAACTCCACTACGTGCTCACGAAGCGCACCGACAGCGCGTTCTGGCGCGACAACGTCGACCCGGCGACCGTGCCGGATCGGCTGAAGGACCTGTTGACGCTCTGGAGGTACCAGTCGCCGTGGTTCTTCGACGAGTTCGATCGTCTCGAGGAGGTCTTCCCGGCGGCGAGCTATCAGTATGTGCTCTACGGCATGGGCTTCGAGACGGAGGTGGCGGCCGAGGACACGGCGGATACTGCCCTCGCGGCTTCCCGCCTCGTCAAGGAGAACGAGCGGATCACCGTCGAGATGGGCACACGCCTGCCCAGGAACCGCGAGCTCCTCAACAAGATCTACGAGTACGGGCTGCAGCCCGTCTGACATGACGCAGATCGTTCCGCTCAACAGCGAGACGCACCGGTCTCTGAAGGTGGATGCACGGGCATCGGCCACCTACTGTGACAATCAGCGCTTCGTAGAGGTGATGGTCAGCGAGTTTCCGCATCTGGTGGTCCATTATCCGATCCTCTTCTCGAAGGATCCGCGGACCGGCCAGTTCTACTGCGGTGCGATGCTGGGGTTCGATGAGGGCGAGAACGTGTTCCTCGAGGAGTGGACGGAACGGGAGTTCTACCGGCCGCTCAGTTTGCAGCGCATTCCCTTCTACGCGCATGGGCCTGATCTTGCGATCGACCTCGATCACCCGCGCGTCGGCGTCGAGGAGGGCAAGGCCCTGTTTACCACGAGCGGTCAACCGACCCGGTACCTGGAGAGCATCATGTACGCTTTCCAGAGCCTCAAATCGGGGATGGAGGTGACGCAGCTGTTCATTGCGAAGCTCCTCGAGCTCAAGCTCATCGAGCCGATCGACATCGAGGCGGAGTTCGACGATGGCACGACCCGCAAGTGCGTCGGCCTCTACACCATCAACCAGGAAACCGTGAGCAAACTACCGGATGCGGTCGTGCTCGAGCTCTTCCGTCGCGACTTTCTGCGGCTCATTTATTTCATGATCGCCTCGCTCAAGCAGTTTCCCATCCTCGCGCGCAGGAAGAACAACCGCATCCTCAAAGCGACCGAAGGCCTCGCGGGCGTGCGCGCATCCGCAGTCGAGTGATACCGGCCCTCGATCGTCGCGGCCCGCCCATGAGTCTCTCACCCCAGGAGATCGCCGGCCGGGACCTCACGCCCGAGCGCTTCCGCCACGAAGTGGTGCAGGGCTGCCAGCCTGCCATCCTTCGCGGCCTGGTTGAGGGCTGGCCCGCCGTGCGGGCGGCGAGCGCCTCGCCGCGCGCGCTCATGAGCTACCTGGCGGCCTTCGATTCCGGCGCACGGGTCGAGGCATTCTTCGGCGACCCGGCGATCGCCGGGAAGTACTACTACGGCGAGGATCTGAAGGGATTCAACTTCGAGCGACGCATGCTGAAGTTCACCGAGGCGATGCAGGCGATAGTCGATGCCGTCGATGACCCCGGCGAGAGATCGGTCTACGCCGGGTCCATGCCCTGCAGGGACTGTCTGCCGGGGTTTGCCGCCGGTAATCCGATGCCGCTGCTGGCGCCCGAGACCGCTCCACGGCTCTGGCTCGGTACCGCCTCCAACGTGTCGAGCCACTACGACACGTTCGACAATCTGGCCTGCGTGCTCGCGGGGCGCCGCCGTTTCACGCTCTATGCGCCGCAGCTCATCGAGAGACTGTACGTCGGGCCCATCGACCACACGATGGCCGGGGCGCCCGTGAGCCTCGCGGCCTCATCACCGGAAGACGATGACCGCTTCCCGCTCTTCCGGGAAGTCCGCGACCAGGCCTGGGTCTGCGAGCTCGGCCCCGGCGATGCGCTCTATCTGCCGAAGCTGTGGTGGCACCAGGTCGAGTCGCTCGCGCCCTTCAACGGGCTGGTCAACTACTGGTGGGACGCGTTCGCCACCGGACCGGATGCGCCCTATACGAGTCTGCTGCTCGCCATGATCACCATTGCGGAACGACCGCCCGCCGAGCGGCAGGCCTGGAAGGCGTTCTTCGATCACTACGTCTTCCGCGGCCGCGGCCACCCGCTCTCCCATCTGCCTCGCGAGCAGCATGGCCTGCTCGGGCCGCTGAAACCGGAGAACTACGGCAAGATCCGCGCGCGGGTCATGCAACTGCTGCGCGGCCGGTGATTCACCGGCAAAAGCCGCCTGCGGCGGTCGATGGAGCTCTAGCCCGGGGACGCCGCGCAGTGCTGCGCGATGAACTCCTGGTGCGGGGGCATCGTCGTCGCGCACCGAGCGACGAGGCCCCACGTCTCATCGAGGGCCTTCTGGGCTTCTTCCGGCGTCAGGCCCTCTGCCAGCGGGTCGTAGCCGCTCGGCTGCACCTCCTGGCCGGTGAGCAGGTACTGCCAACTCTGTACGGGGAAGAGCTCGTTCTCATCGCGCACGATCCGGCCGTAGCTCGAGAACAACTCGAGCCGTTCCTTCAGGCTCTCCGGGAGCTCCAGGTTGCGGCAGTGCCGCCAGAACTCGCCTTCGCGTTCGGTGCGGGCGTAGTGCACCACCAGGAAGTCGCGGACGCGCTCGAATTCGAACGCGGTCTGCCGGTTGAATCGATCGATATCCGCCTGCCGGCAGTGGCGGTCGGGAAAATAACTGAGCAGGAGCGCAATGCCGCGATAGATCAGGTGGATGCCCGTGGACTCGAGCGGCTCGAGAAAGCCCGCCGACAGGCCGATGGCGACGCAGTTCTTGTTCCAGGCGAGGCGCCGGCGCCCGGTCGTGAATCGCAGCGGCAGCGGGTCGCGGAGCGCACGGCCCTCGAGGTTCGACATGAGCGTGTCGTGCGCGGTCGTGTCGTCGATGAACTGACTGCAGTAGACGTAACCATTGCCCACGCGGTGCTGCAGCGGGATCCGCCATTGCCAGCCGACGTCGCGTGCCGCGGCCAGCGTATGCGAGGAAAAGGGGCCCGTCCGCTCGCAGGCGACTGCGAATGCGCGGTCGCAGGGCAGCCACCGCGTCCAGTCCTCGTAGCCGGTCTTCAGTGCTCCTTCGATCAGCAGGCCGCGGAAACCGCTGCAGTCGATGAAAAGATCCCCTTCGATGCGCTCGCCGCTCTCCAGGGTCACTGAGTCAACGAAGCCGTCCTCGGGACGGAGCGCAACAGTCCTGACTTTGCCTTCGGTGCGGGTGACGCCACGTGCCTCCGCGTAGCTACGCAGGTAAGCGGCGAGCAGGCTCGCATCCAGATGCAGGGCATAGGTGATCGTTTGCAGGGGGGATTTCGCGAGATCGACTGGCCGCATGAACCTTGCCTGGCGCGCCGCGACTGCCTGCAGGGAATACTCCTCGAGCGGTCGCGCGTGGCCGCCCTCGCGGCGCTTGCGCCAGTACGCGTAGAACTCCACGTTCTTTTTCGGCCGGCCCGTGGGACCGAACGGATGAATGTATGAATGCCCGGGGCGCGTCCAGTCCTTGAATTCGATGCCGAGCTTGAAGGTCGCCTGGATTTTGCGAATGAGATCGTTCTCGTCGATCCCCAGCGACCCGAGAAAAGGGATGAGGGGGGGAATCGTCGACTCACCGACGCCGACGGTGCCGATCTCGGCCGATTCGATCAGCCGGATGCGGCAGTTGAGATGTCGCAGGAACTTGCTTAAGGCTGCTGCGGATATCCAGCCGGCGCTTCCGCCGCCGACGATGACGATGTTGCGGATGGGATCTACGGGCACGTTCGCAATGTTGCCACGGGCGCTAGCGTCCCGGAGCACGCTTGATGGATTTCGATGACTGGGGTCACGCTGGGCGCCGCACCGGTGTGGTAGCGCTATCGTGGTTGGAGGAGTATATGCATGGCAGCAACCGCATATCAATATGCGTTGCCACGCGGCCGGCAATTCCGGTCGGCGCGTTCTCGGGAGGGGGATAGGTTGGGCATGCGCCGCGTCGCGCTCATCGTCCTGATCGCAGGTTGTTGTATCAACGCCGCGCGTGCGCAGCCTGTGCCTCGGCTCGGGGAGTTGTTTCGCGATCACGCCGTCTTGCAGCGCGAGCGTCCGATCGCGGTGTGGGGACACGCCGCCGCTCACGAGCTCGTCACGGTGTCGCTTGCGGGCTCGTCCGTGCGCGCCCGGGCCGACGACGCGGGAGTGTGGCGCGCGACGCTGCCCGCCATGCCTGCCGGTGGCCCCTTCGTGCTCAGCGCTCGCTCGGCATCGGGTGCCGTTGCGGCGAGCGACGTTCTGCTCGGCGATGTGTTCCTCTGCTCAGGTCAATCGAACATGGAATTCCCGGTGCGGCGCGCGGACGATGCTCCGAACGAAATCGCCAATTCGGCCAATGCCGGGATTCGCATGCTTACTGTGGCTCGCGCCGCGAGCCCCGTGCCGCTCGCGAGCCTCGCCGAGTCGCCGGGCTGGCAGATCGCGGGGCCTGACACGGTAGCCGACTGGTCTGCCGCGTGCTTCTTTTTCGCGCGTGAGCTGCAGCGAACGATTCGTGTTCCCATCGGGCTGATCCACGCCTCTTTCTCAGGCTCCAACATTCGTGCCTGGATCAGCGCCGCGGGGCTTCCGGGCGGTGCCGATTACGAGCGCGGAGTAGAGCTGCTGCAGCTCTACGCGAGAGATCCCGGGCAGGCGCAGCTGCAGTTTGGCGCGCAATGGCAGCAGTGGTGGCTCGACAAGACCGGTGAGAGCGCCGCGGCCGCACCCTGGAGCCTGACGCTTCCCGCCGAGGCCGA
>Ga0306918_10000150_pt1 | contig 28615 bp, 34 predicted proteins | sample tim00Cox0000000H_FD_203315 | JGI IMG/M metagenome (GOLD analysis project Ga0306918, IMG submission 203315) | Lab enrichment of tropical soil microbial communities from Luquillo Experimental Forest, Puerto Rico - timezero.00C.oxic.00.000.00H (v2)... | ecosystem: Environmental > Terrestrial >... | reverse complement strand
AGATAGACCGAGAGTGCACGTAGAACAAGCGATCTCCAATGCCACAGGCCATTCGCCGCAAAACAAAAGGGAGGACCAGTTGTCCTCCCTTTTGCAGTTTGCGTGGCTGACAGAATCAATGCCGAGTTCATGTGCTTCACCGAACTGGCGTAGTCACGTCCCGTCGCCTCCCGTATTCGCCGACCAGCCTAAGTCGGCCGCAAATGACAGCAACCTTTCGGTAAGATTAACCTGCGGCGAACAGTGCTCACGCCACAATTGAATTCGGCTATTCCCAAGGCGTATCTCCAAGACTCCTGCTCCGCGACTGCAGAGCCACACTACTGAGTTTCGCCGCTTCTCATGGTCAGACTTGTTGCGCTTTTACTTAAAATTGAATCGCTCCGCTTAGCGGCGCCGCAAAAGCTTTGTGCGAAGCGTGACCCCAACAATAGGGGAAGGGGTCACAATGAATTCGGTTGCAGGAGCCATCGCTGAATCTGTGTCGGCCAAGCGTGGCGTGACCGCATGCGTCATTCTGATGACCTCGATCGTGGCGCTGCTCGCTTCGGCGGCCATAACGCAAGCGCAGGAGCAAGCGCGCTCCATCGGCATCGGCGGCGTGACCAGCCCGCCTATCGGCTGGACGGAATTTTGCATCGAATACGCACCGGAATGTGACACCGCGCCTTCGGTGCCACGCGATGTGGTGCTGTCGACGCGCGCCCTGCTCGAGCTCAAGCGCATCAATGTCGCCGTCAACAGCACAATCAAGCCGATGACCGATATGGACCATTGGGGTGTCGTCGAACGCTGGAATTATCCGGATGACGGCTACGGCGACTGCGAGGACTACGCTTTGCAGAAGCGCAAGCTCCTGATGGAGGCGGGCTGGCCGCGCGAGGCACTGCTGATGACGGTGGTGCGCGACCAAAACGGCAACGGCCACGCCGTGCTGACCGTCAAGAGCGACCGCGGCGAGTACATCCTCGACAATCAGACCAACGACATTTTGTCCTGGGAGGACACCGGCTACCGCTTTGTGAAGCGCCAGTCGCAATTCGATCCAAACGTTTGGGTTTCGCTTGGTGAGCCGCGCGCCGCCCCGGCGACGGCGTCATCGCGCTGAAATCAACGCAAGACAGGATACGCGTCCCCGGTCACGTCCCCACCCCTCCCCGTCCCAGACCGGGTTCGCGGCGGCCGGCCTCCCCCAAGGCCGGCCGCAACTTTTCTCGCAGATTCAAGTCGCCAGCTTCTGCCTCGATCTCGAAGACCAGCGCGCTAGTTACACCGGCCCCGGATCCGATTATCCCATCGTATATTGCGCCGGCCTCGAACCAGCTCGCGCAGTCCTCGTTGAACGTCCGGACGCCACGCGTCCCAACAACACAGAGCATGACGAGGGAGATCGGTAATGAGTAAAGCTCTCGTTCTCGGAGCGGTCGCTTTGGCACTTTCAGCGGCAAGCGCCTCGGCCCAGGCGGTGTACCCCGGCTACGGCAACGTACCCTATGGCTACAGCTACGCACCCTATGGCTATGGCTACGCAGTTCCGGCACCGCTCTACGATTACGCGGTTCCAGCATACGGCTACGGGTACGACTACACACCCGGGTATTGGAACCGAGGCTATTGGGTCCGCCGGTATGGGTGGCGTTAGGGCCCTCCTGACCGGAAAAGACTGTCGAAATCTATTCGGCTGGCGTAGTGCTTAAGCGGCACAATGAGCCGCGGCGAATGGCAGCGCCAGTGCGCAGGCTATCCCCTCGAGGGCCCCAGCGACGATGATCGGGCCGTGCATTGCGAGGGTTTAAACCCGAGTCTTGCGGCGGTTGTTTTCATGAACGCCGCAATGCTGTTGCGTGAGCATACCCCGCCCCGGCTGGGAATAATTTAGAGAAGAGTACCGCCGCGCAAGCGCGTTGATTAGAGATTGCCAAGCACGCCCACCTCCGGAGGTCGCATGCACCTGATCATCGCACTGATCGTCTTCGCGGTGTTAGCCGCGATTATTGTCTGGGTAGCTGATTGGACGTCCGTCGGCGGAGGACGCCTTACCGCGATCGACGTTCTCAATCGACGCCTTGCCCGCGGCGAAATCGACCGGGCCGAGTACGATGAGAAACGCAAGCTAATCGGTCGATAACTTGTCGCGGGCGGAATTCGCTCGCGGAACACCCTGTTTTCTGTACTCATTGCACCCCTCGCCAGCGATGCTTGTGCGCGACAGGCACACGAGCTTGGCGAACGACACGTCCGGCCGACATGACTCGCGGGACGCGCCCGAACTACCTGGGATTTTGAAGGTAAATTTGAGTCAATGTAAGCACTATAGGGATTGCCGTGATAATGACGACAAAGGCCACGAATGCCAAATCAGCTTTGCTGATTTGTTCTTTGCTCTGGGGGTTAGCCGTTTCATGCAAATCCGCCATTGCAGTCTCCCCTTCGCCTGCCAAGCGCAGCGTTACCGCCAGCTGACCTTGGCAATTGTGCATTGATTTCCGACCAAAAGAGCCCTGTTTTTGACGGCCCGCGCTTTCCCCCGCCGCGTCTGCCGAAGTAACGGCAAACCAACGGCCAGCAAAAATCACCTCTTGCCCGGAGCTCGATACGCGCTCACCGCTTTGCCAGCCCGCTCGGCGATTCCTTTAAATTCCGCTCCGGTCCAAGCCCTCACCGTGCTGACATTAGAGATAGTGCCCGCCGATGACACTGCCATTAGCGCTGCGATAACCGCCTCAGCATCGTTGGCTTCAGAAATGAGCAGAAAGTCGGTTTCGCCGGTTGTGAAGTAAAAGCTAATGACTTTGCCGCCCGCTTCTTCGATTACCTTCCGCGCCGCCGGTTCTCGATCTTCCGGTGCAGCCAACAAACCCTTGAGATAATCGTGTGTAAACCGACCACGCGTGACCAGCCTTATCATGGGTTCCTCCCTGGTTTGCAACGGCGCTTATGCAATCCCGCCGCGCGGGAACATCCATCATGACCCCGGACCCGCGTCTTTGATCTAAATCACGCGCGATGATCTAAATCATGCGCGATGAGAGGTCGGCCGACCGATCCGCTAATGCCATAACCAATTGCTCAGCCGCGTTCGTCGCAAGGGCGCGGTTACAGCCGATCCGGATAGGGCATGATGAAATTGTCCCGGTTCGGCATCTTTACTTGCGGCAACGTTTTTGCATCCATCACGTCGCCCTCGCCGATCAACTTGTTGAGCGAAAGAATATAGGCGGTGAGCGAGTAGACTTCGTCGTCTGTAAGGGAACGCGGCGTGTTGTACGGCATCCCGCGGCGCACATAGTCAAAGATCGTGGTCGCGTAAGCGTAGTAATTAGCAATCGTCTTCACTGTGTCGATGCCGTTGGTGAGTGGCTGCCCACCGACCAGCGCGGGGTAATAAGGCGCGACGGCGCCTTTGCCGGCATCGCCGTGGCACGCTGAACATTTCTCGGCAAAAACTTTGGCGCCCTGCGCCGGCGTGCCATTGCCCGGCGGCAGATTGGTGCCGTCCGGCAGAATGGTGATGTCCCATTGCTTGAGGTCGCTTTCGCTCAGCGGCTTGCCGAGACCTTGCGCCGACGCCGCTCCGGCCGCGAACACAAGTGCGATGGCGGGTGCAGCGAGGATCCTACGCGTAAACATGTTTGACCTCGCCTTTGCTGTCGACCGCCCAACTTGTCGTGCTGTTGTAGTGCTGGTTTGGAAAGGCGAGTGGCGTCGTGACCGGTTTGCTCGCCTCGCCCCGCATCGCGACGAACTCGGCACGCAGCGGCTGCACATTGCCGCCGTCGTCGTAAGCGCGGCTTTGCAAAATTACCGGCTGGCCATCCCACCGCCACGGCATGACAAAGCGCGTAAACGCCTTGTCGGGGATCGGCCCTTGCAGCGCGGCTTCGCCCCAGCTCTTGCCGCCATCCGCCGAGACCATGACTTTGCTGATGCGTCCGGTCCCCGAATAGGCCACGCCGGAAATCGCGTAGACGCCGGGCTCTTTGAGATTTAATCCAAAGGATGGATGAGTGATGAAACTCTTCACCTCCATGACGAAGTGAAAGCGCCACGTCTTTCCGCCCGGCAGAATTTGCGAATAGTTCTTGGTCTCGAAGTAGCTGTAGGCAGGCTGATTGATCGCTTTGATCCGGCGCACATATTTGACGTTCATATTGCCTTGATAACCCGGCAAGAGAAGCCGCATCGGATATCCATTGCCAGGCATCAGATGCTCGCCGTTTTGATAGATCGCAACCAGTGCGTCGTCATAGGCCTTCTTGACCGGCACGCTGCGATCAAGGAATTGCGCATCCGCGCCCTCGGCGACCAGCCATTTTGCTGTCGGATCGATTCCGGCTTCGTCGAGCAGCGTGGACAAGGGCACGCCGGTCCATTCGGCGTTTGAAACCAGGCCATGGAGCATCTGCACCGTGGTCTGCAGCGGCTCTTTGGCGAACATCGGCGCCGAGTTGCCAGCGCATTCGATAAATGCCATGCGCGTCACTAGCGGGTAACGCGACAACGACTCGAGCGTAAATTCCAGCGGCTGGCGCACCATGCCATGGATGACAAGCTTATGCCCGGCCGGATCGATGTCCGGAATGCCGCTATGATTGATCGAAAAGTGCAGTCCGTTTGGGGTGATCGTGCCGCCAAGCAGATGATGCGGGGTGCGCGCATGCGAAGTCCGGAATTCGCCGTTTGGATTGCTCAGCGCCCGCGTGACGTCTTTTTCAAACCGTGATGGCGTCTGCACCCCCGGCAAGGTCTGGCCGACGGCGAGGCTCCATGGTGCATCAGCGAGCGGCTCCGCCGCGGCACCGGTCATCGTTCCGGTCGCGCCCAGCGCACCGGCGACAGTTATTCCGCTCCCAAGCAAGGCGCGGCGATTGATCAGGCCGTTGCCGGCAACAAGATCGAGCGATGGCGCGCCTTGTGGGCGTCTCCGCTTTGCCATGCCTTCCTCCCATGCGTGGGGCGGCGCTGTGCGCCTGCCCATCGGGATATCGTGCTGCAATGCTCAAACCCCGTCCAGCCGTAACGTGCGCAGTGCTGCCAAGCCGACCCAGGCCCGCCAAGCCGCAAGCCCGTCCAAGCCGGCCGACGTGTCATCCGGCTGCATGCGCAGAGCCATCTTTCTTTTACGCGGGCGTCAGGTTGCGGAAAGTGCCGCTCACCTCAATCAACCGACTGGCTTTAACTGGCTCGCATATTGCTTGAAGCGCCGGACGTAAATGTCCGCGCCCGCTGCGATCCCTTTGATGGCGGCTTCATCGAGGCTGCGCACAGAACGCGCCGGCGCACCGACAATGAGCGATCCATCGGGAAAACTCTTACCCTCAGTGATGAGCGCACCGGCGCCGACGAGGCAATTGGCGCCGACACGCGCGCCATTCAGCAGGATCGCGCCCATGCCGATGAGGCTACTGGCGCCGATCGTGCAGCCATGCAGGATGACATTGTGTCCGATCACACAATCCGGACCGATCGTTAGCGGAAAACCGGGATCGGTATGTAAAGTCGCATTATCCTGGATCTGGGAACGCTCACTGAGCTCGATCCATTCATTGTCGCCGCGCAAGACCGCGCCGAACCAGACGCTGGCATCGGTTTTGAGCCGGACCTTGCCGATCAGCGTCGCAGTTGGCGCGATCCAATAGCGGCCCTGTTCGGGAAATTCCGGGCTCATTCCATCGAGTTCATAGATCATGAGTGTTCCACCTTCGCAGCGCGTTTCGATCCGGTTGACCGCGTCAGAATCGGAAATTGGCAAGGAATTGGCAACGCTCGCGCAAGCCATTCAAATTGGCGTTGTAGCGGCAAAGGCATTGCGGCGGACGGCGGCGGCCGCTACGACAGGGCTGGGGCCAAAGACAATTCACGATTTTTCGCCGGAGTTTCGCCGATGCCCTTGCGGTTGTGCGTCTGTGTGGTTGCGGCGCTATGGCTTCTCGTTTCGCCGCTGCAAGCGCGGCCGCTCTCCATCGTCGCCATCGGCGCCAGCAATACTTCCGGCTTCGGCGTCGGCGAGCAGAATGCTTATCCCGCAGTGCTGGAGCGACTCCTGCGCCAGAAGGGAATCGATGCACATGTCACCAATGCCGGCGTGTTGGGCGACGTCACTGCCGGCATGCGCAACCGCCTCGACGCCGCCGTGCCCAAGGGAACCGATATCGTCATTCTGCAGCCCGGCGGTAATGACTTGCGCTTTTTTGGCACCAAAGAGGCGCGCACCGCGAATATTGCGGCCATGACGCAACATCTGCACGTTCGCGGCATCCGCGTCATCGTCTACGATCCGAACCCGGTGCCGCGCGATTTCTATCAATGGGACGGCATTCACTTTAACGCCGCCGCGCATGCGAAAATCGCGGCGACACTGGCGGTGCAAATCACGGCGACGATCAAACCGTCGGCAATCGCGCCTGACTCCGATGCGCCAAACGCAGCACCAGCAAACATGGCGCCCGCAACTACCGATTCGCCAAACACACCGCCGGCAAGAACCACACCAAGCCCGAGCAAGCCCTAGCTATTAAGCCGCTCGTGCAATACTGCGGGTCGTGATTCGTTTCGGAGGGGTCGCAGCATGACTGCGCATGCCATTCCCCGAGCCAAGGCGCGCCGCCACAAAGTACCGGTGCTCAGCGGACCTTTTACGCTTTTGGTGGCGGCGGTCGCGGCCGCGGCGGCTCTCATTTCCTATCTGCTCTGGCCGACCTGGCCGAGCGATCCGGTCGCGCTCGATGTGCCGGCACTGCCGATCACCGTTGGCGGCGTGTTGTTCGAGATTCCGCCGGCGGCGATCCGGGTAAAACTGCAGCGCCACGCCGGGCAGCACGAACGACTCGATCTGGTGTTTTCGTGGCCGGCTTTGTTGCCGCCGGCCGATCCTGCCGTGAGCGGTACCATTCGCGACAATCGCCCAATCGACGAGGAGAGCGCGATCGTCGCACTCGAACAGGCCGAAAACGACCGGCTGTTCGTGACCATCACCGGACTGGTGGGCATGCTGCCGCCGCTCGAGCGCCTGCGCACGATTTATCCGAGGTATGTCGAGGCGCAGGCGTCCGCCGGCCCGGACGGGCTTGCTATTGTGCCGTTCCGCGCCGGCACACCTTATGACGGCGAAGATCTCGTCTACCTGGCAAGCAGTCCGGAACAGTTTGTCGCCCGCTGCACACGGCTGGCCAGCGTGGTTCACGGTACCTGTATCAGCGAGCGCGCGCTGGAAGGCGCTCAAATCACTATCCGCTTTCCGCGCGATTGGCTGAACGACTGGCGAAGCGTCGCGGCCGCGTTCGACCGCTTGGCGACGCAGCTGCACCCGGTCAAAAACTAACGAAAGCTACTCCAGATCGGCGCCGAGAATGGCCATCTGGAAATTGTAAGAGCGCTCGCTGTCCTCGTCGTCGACGAACAATACGCCGATGAACTCGTCACCGACGTAGACCTCGGCCGAGTCTTCTTTCTTCGGCCGCGGCACCACGCGGATGCGCGCATTGCCGAACAACTTCTTCAAATAAGCGTCAAGCTTGCGAACTTCCTGAACGTCCACTGCATGTCTCCGCAATCATCAAAGGCAGGTCGTAACGTGCTTTGGAAATGATCCCTGTGCAAAATCACTGCCGCCCGACTATGGCACGAGCAACTCGTGACCGCCCGCACCGCGTCATAGCCCATCCTGAAACATCTGGTCCATGGACCGCGCCGGTTCGGGACAGCCGGCGACGCCGATCACTTTGGCCGGCACGCCGGCGACCGTAACATTGTTCGGTACCGGTTTGATGACGACGGAGCCGGCAGCGATGCGAGCGCAGTGGCCGACTTCGATATTGCCGAGAATTTTGGCGCCGGCGCCAATCATCACGCCGTACCGGATTTTCGGATGCCGGTCGCCGGCTTCCTTGCCGGTCCCGCCGAGCGTCACGTCGTGCAGCATGGAGACGTCGTCATCGATTTCCGCCGTCTCGCCTACCACCAGTCCGGTGGCGTGATCGAGGAAAATGCCGCGGCCGATCTTCGCTGCCGGATGGATATCGCATTGAAACACCGCCGATGCGCGGCTCTGCAGGTAGAGCGCAAAATCGCGGCGGCCCTTGATCCAAAGCCAGTGGGCCAAGCGATACGTCTGGATGGCGTGGAAACCCTTGTAATAAAGCACCGGTTCGATCAGGCGATGAGTGGCCGGATCGCGATCCGCGGTCGCCATGATGTCGGCGCGGAACGCCTCGCCGAGTGCCGGTACGTCCTCAAGCGCGTCGGCATAGGCTTGGCGTATCAGTTCTCCGGACAAAGTCGGATGATCGATCAGACCGGTCAACCGGTAGGCGATCGCCGTTTCAAGCGTGTCATGGTGCAGGACGCTCGAATAGATGAAGGTGGCAAGCTCCGGCTCGCGATGCACGATGTCTTCAGCTTCGCGGCGGATGCGTCCCCAAACGGGGTCGAGTTTGTCGATGGCCGGCTTCGCCTGATGCTGCGCCATTGCAAAGGCCTCGGGTTTTGGGCGGGACCTTCTATCATATTGGGAACGGCCCTGCCCAATACCAAGGGGTGGTCGGATGGAAGCTATTAATTAGGTGCCAATGGCCGATTGCAATTGGGTCAATGGCTTAGACTGGGTCAATGGCCCATTACGGTCGGCGCGAGAGAAACTCCAGAACAGCGGATTTAAACACCCGATCGCCGACCGCCAGCATGTGGTCGCGCCCGGGAATGGCAAGGGCTTGTGCGCCGGGGATGAGCGCGGCGAGCGGCTCAGGCGAGCCCGCAATCGGGTCTTTGTCGCCGACCGCCACCAGGAGCGGTACTGCGATCTGCCCTACTTGGTCACGGCTTAGCGTTTGGCGCGAACCGCGCATGCAGGCTGCGAGCGCGCGCAAATCTGATTTGGTCTGCTCGGCAAAGGCGCGGAACATGTAAGCGGTCGGATCGACAACATCGGCAAGCGACGGCGCCTCGAGCGCATCCGCGATCGTTTCAGGCAATCCGACACCTTCGACAAGGCGGATGCCGAGGCCGCCTAGCACCGCCGAGCGCACGCGAGCGGGATAAGCCAATGCCAGGAATGCCGTAATACGCGCCCCCATCGAATAGCCCATGACGTCAGCACGCGGCAGGCCGAGATGGTCGAGGAGCGCTCTGACGTCCTCCGCCATGATCGCGCTGTGATAGGCAGCCGGGTCGTAAAGCTTGCTGGAAGCGCCGTGACCCCGATTGTCGAGTGCAATGACGCGGCGGCCAGCGCGTGACAATGTCGTGACCCAACTGGGCGCAATCCAATTGACCTCTTTGTTCGATGCAACCCCATGCACAAGCGCGATCGGCTCGCCAGCGCCCTCATCAATGAAGGCAATTTCCACACCGTCATGGATGAACCGCGGCATGCCGGAACCATACGATCCAGCCGGGCATATCGGCAAACCTGGCAAAGCTGGGAATGCCCAGCCGGCAATGCGCAACCACATAGGCTGGTGATGTCGGCCGCAGATCGGGCTAGGCTATCGGCAATATTTACAACGGGAGTACCTTCATGCGCCGAGTGTGGCTTGCCTCTCTTTGGCTTTTGCTCACAGCTCCGCTCGTCTTTTTTGCCGGTGCGGGGCAAGCGCAGATTTCCGATGACGTGGTGAAGATCGGCGTATTGACAGATCTGTCCGGGCCGGCGGCAACAGCGACCGGTCCCGGTTCGGTAACGGCGGCGCAGATGGCAGCCGAAGACTTTGGTGGCAAAGTCTTGGGTAAGCCCATCACTGTCATTTCCGCTGACCATCAGATCAAGCCCGATGTCGCCGCCGGCATCGCCCGGCAATGGTATGACGTCGACAAGGTCGACCTGATTGTCGATGTACCGGTCTCGGCGGTGGGCTTGGCGGTGCAGCAGGTGGCCAACGACCGTAAAAAGCTCTTCATTACTCATTCGACCGGCACGGCCGATTTCCACGGCAAATTCTGCTCGCCTTATACGATGCAATGGGTGTTCGATACGCATGCGCTTGCAGTTGGGACCGCGCAAGAGGTGGTCAACCGCGGCGGCGATACGTGGTTTTTCCTCACCGCCGATTATGCATTCGGCCATTCCTTGGAGCGGGATGCGACGGCGGTCATTGTCCAGAACGGCGGCAAAGTGATCGGCTCGGTGGCGCATCCGTTTTCAACGCCGGACCTGTCGTCCTTCATTCTTCAGGCGCAATCGTCCAAGGCCAAGATCATCGGGCTCGCCAGTGGGCCACCTGACAACGTCAATGCAATCAAGCTTGGCGGGGAATTCGGCGTATTCCAGCGCGGCCAGCAGATGGCGGGACTGTTGGTGCTCATCACCGATGTCGCCGCGCTTGGCCTCAAAGCAGCGCAAGGCTTGCTGCTGACGACCTCGTTCTATTGGGACATGGACGACAAGACACGCGAATGGTCGAACCGCTTCTTCGCCAAGATCAAGCGGATGCCGACCATGTGGCAGGCCGGCATCTATTCGTCAGTCATGCACTATCTCAAGGCGATTCAATCCGCCGGCACCGACGAGCCGCTGAAGATCGCAGCCAAGATGCGCGAAATGCCGGTCGAAGATTTCTTCTCCCGCAACGGACACCTGCGGGAGGACGGGCTGATGGTGCACGATCTGATGCTGGTGCAGGTGAAAAAGCCCGAGGATTCGAAATATCCATGGGACTATTACCAGATCCTCACCCGCATTCCTGGCGAACAGGCGTTCGGCCCACCAAATCCTGCTTGTCCGCTGGTGAAAGGATAAAGACGCCTAGGCAAGGGCGTAGCGGAGTTTGCGGCGGTCGAGATGACGCTGCGTTGCGCGCTCGACTGCGGCTTTGCAGGACGCGCAAAACCCGAACAGCGCGAAGCCGGCCCAAAGCAGCCATGACGCGAGATCCAGTGCGCTTGCGGTCAGCACGATCGCGGCGCGGCCAAGAAGTTTCACGATCGCCCGGGTCTTGCCGCCTTTGGCCGCGGCGAGCCGCGCCATCCGCGACACATCCTGCGGCTCGTGCGCCACGGCGAGACCATCGAGCGCGGCTTGGCTGCCGGCCTTGGCCTCGATGCGTCCGGTATTTTCTGCAAGCTCAATAATCCCGCCGGCACCTTCAACTTTCACCGCTTCGCGCACGGCACGCACCGCAAGCGCCGGATTAAGCCGGCCGGTCCGGCGCGCGGCTTTGACGAGCGACACACCGACGCGTTCAGGCGTAGTGGCGCCGAGGCTCGCATAGGTGGCGGCGGTGATCGCTATGCCGACGCCGGCAAGACCGAGTATCCACGGATCATATTGCTGGCCCGTCAGATAATGGGTGCCTTCCCGCGCCGCATCGCGAATGTCGCCGAAGACGAACAGATCCCCGAATGCGGTCCCGGCGAGGCTTGCGAGATCGGAAGGCTCGCCCGTCCACAGCCCGTGTACGAACCGGCCCGCGGTATTGGTGAGCGTGTGCTGCTCAGCGTCCGCTTCCTTGATCTTCTCCGATAGGGATGGATCGATTGGCACTTTGCGCTCGGCGGCAAGCTCGACAAAGCTTTGTGCAAGATCGAGGTCGCCCGCGGCCAACGCGGCGCGAATTTCGCGCTCGGCGATGACGGTATTGAAAGCTTCCGCAAGCGCTTGGTCGGTGATGGCGACGGGATCGTCCGCTAACGTCACGCGATTATGGGCGGCGATGCCGCCGCGCACCGAAAAGCCCGCGGCGACTGCGAATAACGCGCCGAACAAGAGCGCGGCCATCGGATGGCGGGCAAGGCCGGCAAGCCAGTTCTTCTTTAGCTTTTTCATTGTGATCCGGGTCCAAACCTGCCATAGCTGGCGCGAATTTGCGGCTTTTTCACAACGCACTAGTGCCATGAACCCGAAGTTCGCCCAAGGTTCCGGAACGCTCCGACGCGAACTTCGGGTTCGAGGCGGCACTAGTCAAGGACGTATTTGCTAGTGTCGTTGTCGATACCGAAGTTCGTACAAGCATGCCGCACAGCTTACGATCTTCGGAATTGGGACACTAGTGGAAGTCGCGGTTTCAACCCGATATGGTCTTTGCTGCAGTGCGGCAATCACCAACGAGCAATCCAAGGACATGACTGAGAGCATCGTTCCGCATTTCCATAACGACATTGGTGTTGCAGAGATCGCGATCGGCGCCAAAGAATTCATGTGCATCGGCGCCCTGCCGCCGTTCGACCATCCGCACGTCTTCTGTGATATGGGCGACGACACCGAATATGTCTGTCCCTATTGTTCGACGCTCTATCGCTACGATCCGGCGCTCAAGCCTAATGAAGCGCAGCCGCCGGAATGCGCGTTGAAAGCAGAGCCGGTCTGAACGAGTTCCAATGACGCTAGTGGTCCGATTCTAACATTCGCATCCCGGTTCGGCACGCTTTCATGCGAATGTTTGAATCGAAGGGACCACTAGAAAATATTGATTCTAGTGGAGCTTTGGATTTGACATTCGCTTCACGAACTCGCGGCCAGGAGGTTGCGAATGTCAAATCCGCTCCACTAGCGTCCTCGCGTACCGTCATCGTCGCGGGTGCGGGCATTGGTGGGCTCACCGCCGCGCTGGCGCTGGCGCGCAATGGGTTTCGCGCCCTGGTCCTTGAACAGGCCGAACGGCTCGAAGAGACCGGCGCCGGGATTCAACTTTCACCAAACGCCACTCGCATCCTGATCGGCCTTGGGCTGGCCGATCGTTTGCGGCCCCACGTTGTGGCGCCGACGGGGATACGGGTTCTCGGTGCGCGCACTGGACGTGAAATCGTGCGCATTCCGCTCGGCGAAGAAGCGGCACAACGTTACGGCGCGCCATATTGGGTCATTCATCGCGGCGATCTGCAGGCGGTACTCAGCGAAGCGACGTTGCAAGATCTCAATGTCGTGTTCCGTCTGGGCATGTGTGTGGAGGACTTCGCCACGCATCCGCACGGCGTAACCATTTCCGCACGCGGCACCACAGGTCTTTGGACCGAGCACGGGCATGCCTTGATCGCGGCCGACGGGTTATGGTCAGCCTCGCGGGCGCGTATCGCCTCCAAAAAGGCGCCGCGTTTTGGCGGCCGCAGCGCCTGGCGTGCGCTCGTGCCGGCGGCGCAACTCGCGCCCGAGTTCCGCGAACCGGTGATCCATCTCTGGCTCGGGCGCGACGCGCATCTGGTTCACTATCCGGTCAAAGCCGGAAAACTGATCAATGTGGTGGTGATCACCGCCGATGATTGGCGAGGACCAGGATGGAGCGAAGCGGCAGGCCGGATCGATCTTCTGGCGCACCTTTCGGCCCAGCGCTGGGCGCCGCAAGCGCATTCCTTAATCCGCGCGCCGGAGGCTTGGCTGAAATGGGCGCTGTATGAGAGCGAGCCGCTTGCGAGCTTCTCGCAAGGCGCGGCGGCGCTCCTTGGCGATGCCGCCCATGCGTCCCTGCCGTTTCTGGCGCAAGGCGCGGCCATGGCAATTGAAGACGCCGCTGTCGCCGCGCAATGTCTCGCACGCATGCCCGACAATGCAGCGGCCGCCTGGGAAAGCTATTCCGCCATTCGGCGCGGCCGCACCCGCAAAGTGCACCGCCTGGCCGCACGCAACGGCACTCGCTATCACCGCACCGGGATCGCAGCTATGTTGCGAAACACAGCGATGCGACTTCTTGGTGGTGAGCGGCTCTTGCGGCACTACGATTGGCTGTATGATTGGCGGCCCCCTGCCGGGTTGACGATCACCTGATCAGCGCGACAAGCAAACGATGACGATACGCGAACCGCTATTTCCGACCACCGTTGCCGGCAGTTTGCCTAAGCCGGCATGGCTTGCCGCGCCGCAGAAGCTATGGGCGCCGTGGCGACTCGAAGGCGAAGAACTCGCCGCCGCGAAGGATGATGCGACGCTGCTCGCGCTCAAGTTTCAGGAAGACGCCGGGATCGATATCGTCACGGATGGCGAACAATCGCGCCAGCATTTTGTCCACGGTTTTCTCGAGGCGGTCGACGGCATCGACTTCGACAAGCGCGTCGAGATGGGAATCCGCGATGACCGCTACAAGGCCATGTGCCCGACCGTCGTCGGCCCGCTGCGCTTGCGCACCCGCGTGCACGCGCGCGAAGCGCGGCTCGCCCGTGCTCACACCAAGAAAAAACTCAAATTCACCCTGCCCGGCCCGATGACGATCGTCGATACGATCGCCGACGCGCATTATGGCGACCGAGTGAAAATGGCCATGGCTTTCGCCGCGCTGCTTAATGAAGAGGCGCGCGGGCTTGCCGCCGATGGCGTTGACGTCATCCAATTCGATGAGCCGGCGTTCAATGTGTATATGGAAGCGGCTGCCGGCTGGGGCATCGAAGCGGTGCACCGCGCCATTGAGGGAGTAAGCTGCAAGACCGCGGTGCATATCTGCTACGGCTACGGCATTCCCGCCAATGCCCAATGGAAGGCGACGCTCGGCGCCGAATGGCGGCAATATGAGCAATTCTTTCCGGCATTAGCCAGAAGCCGCATCGATCAAGTGTCGCTCGAATGCATCCATTCGCACGTGCCGATGAGCGTGCTCAAGCTTCTCGAGGGCAAGGATGTCCTCATCGGGGCGATCGACGTTGCCAATGACACGGTCGAGACAGCTGAAGAGATTGCAGCCGTGATTGTGGCGGCGGCCGATTATGTTCCGGCACAGCGGATTATTCCCTGCACCAATTGCGGCATGGCGCCAATGCGCCGCGACATTGCTGCAGCCAAACTCGCGGCACTTGCCAGCGGGGCGGCCCTCGCGCGAGGAAAGCTCGGCTGACGGCTGGACGTGAGATACTTTACTTTTTCGCTTGCAAAATCGCGCGCAATACCGTGGCGTGGCTGAGATCAAGTTCGCGCGTCGCCGTAATGAGCGTCGCGTTGCTCCCTCGGACCATCGTGCGCAGTGCGTCCAGCTGGTCCTTATGTTGGGCGAGCTCGGCGGCATAGCGGCGGCGGAATTCGGCAAACAGGCTGGGTTCGTGGTGATACCACTTGCGCAATTCGGTCGACGGCGAAAGCTCTCGCGGCCAGGCAGTGATTTTGAGTTTGGCTTTTGATAGACCACGCGGCCACAGCCGATCGATGAGAATGCGCAGGCCGTCTTGCGGTGATGGCTGGTCGTAGGCGCGCTTGATCGCGATCGATGACGATCGCCGCTTTGGCGGCGGCGCGGTTCCACGCCGGGCCGGTCTGCGCTTCATCATCGATTGCTGCGCGAGATGACGTCGATCAGTTCGGCCATTTTGCGACGCTGGTCGGTCTTGTTGCCGGATGCAATCGCATTGGCAACGCAATTTGCCGCATGGTCGGCAAGAATTTCCTCCTCGGCGCGCCGCAAAGCGGCACGGACGGCAGAAAGCTGGGTCACGATATCGATGCAGTATCGATCGGCTTCGACCATACGCGCCAGACCGCGTACCTGACCTTCGATCCGACGCAGGCGTTTGAGCACTGAAGTCTTGGCAATCGCTCGCATGCGTTTTATATACCCCTACCGGGTATCCGTTTCAAGGTTCAGCGCAAGGTCAAACAATCGTGCCCTGGCCCCCAGCATCCTCCAGTGAAGTCGATCCAGTATGCGGGATGCGGATCGATCCGGCAAAATCGGCGCACAAATACGCCTATTCCGCCCGCCTCTATCATTTCTGTTCAGCCGGCTGCCGAGCCACATTCAGCAAAGAGCCGCAAAAGTTTTTGGCAAGGAACGAGGGCAAGCCGCAAACGGCGCCGGTCGGCACCATCTACACCTGTCCGATGCATCCGCAGATCCGGCAATCCAGTCCAGGCGCTTGTCCAATCTGCGGTATGGCGCTGGAGCCAATAGGAGGCGGCGAAAAGACCGGTCCAAGCGCGGAATTGATCGACATGACGCGCCGGTTCTGGATCGGCGCCGTGCTCGCTCTTCCCGTTGTAGTCCTAGAAATGGGCGCACACTTCCCGGGTCTGAACCTTCACCATTTCGTCTCACCCCGATTATCGGTTTGGCTCCAATTCTTGCTCGCCACACCAGTTGTCGTATGGGCGGGATGGCCGTTTTTCGAACGCGGCTGGGCGTCGGTGCGCAACCGATCGCTCAACATGTTCAGCCTGATCGCGCTCGGTATCGGCGCCGCTTATCTCTACAGCATCGCCGCAACCTTCGCGCCCGGGCTTTTCCCGGAGAATTTGCGGCCAGGCGGTGTTGTGGCGGTTTATTACGAGGCTGCGGCGGTCATCACCGTGCTTGTCCTCATTGGACAAGTTCTGGAACTTCGCGCCCGCGAGAAGACAGGGAGCGCAATTCGCGCTTTGTTGAACCTTGCGCCGAAAACCGCGCGACGTATCCGCGACGACGGTAGTGATGAGGAAGTGCCGCTAGAACATATTCGTGTCGGCGATCGGCTGCACGTGCGGCCAGGCGAGGCCGTGCCGGTCGATGGCGTAGTGATTGAGGGTCGCAGCGCGCTCGATGAATCCATGGTAACCGGCGAATCCATGCCGGTCGAGAAAGCACCGGGCGCCGAAGCGATCGGCGGCACTATCAACGGCACTGGAAGCCTCGTCATGCGTGCCGAGAAAGTTGGCGCCGACACGATGCTCGCGCGCATCGTCCACATGGTCGCGCAAGCGCAGCGCAGCCGCGCGCCGATTCAACGACTAGCTGACACCGTCTCGGCATGGTTCGTGCCGGCGGTTATCATTGTCGCCATCGCGGCATTCGTCGCCTGGATCATCTTCGGACCACCGCCGGCCTTTGCCTATGCGCTGGTGGCGGCGGTTTCCGTGCTCATCATCGCCTGCCCTTGTGCGCTCGGTTTGGCCACCCCGATGTCAATCATGGTCGGCATCGGCAAGGGTGCGACCGCGGGCGTGTTGATCAAGAATGCCGAGGCGCTGGAGCGCTTGGAAAAGATCGACACGCTGGTCGTCGACAAAACAGGAACTTTAACCAAGGGCAAGCCAAGTGTGGCTGCAGTGGTTGCTGTACACGCTTTCGACGACGCGACGATCCTTTCATTTGCGGCCAGCCTGGAACGTTCAAGCGAGCATCCGCTTGCCGGAGCCATCATCGCTGCGGCCAAGGAGCGCGGCGTGCGGATTCACGACGTCGCCGACTTCGCCTCGCTTACGGGAAAGGGAATCACCGGCAGAATAGGCGACCGCCGCGTCACGATCGGCAATGCGAAGCTCCTCCAAGAACTCGGCATCGCCGCTACGGACCTGCAAGAGCGAGCGGACGCGCTTCGCCGCGACGGCGCAACGGTAATATTTGTCGCCATCGACAGCGAGCCGGCCGGCATCATCGCGGTCGCCGATCCCATCAAATCGACGACGGCGGCGGCGCTCGCCAGTCTTCGTGCTGACGGCGTTCGCATCGTCATGTTGACGGGCGACAATCGGGCCACGGCACAGGCCGTCGCCGCTAGGCTCGGCATTGCCGAGGTCGAAGCCGAGGTTTTGCCCGAACAGAAAAATGCGATTGTCCGCCGCTTGCGAAGCGAGGGGCACGCCGTGGCAATGGCCGGTGACGGCGTGAACGATGCGCCGGCGCTCGCCGAGGCCGATGTCGGCGTGGCGATGGGCACCGGGACTGACGTCGCCATGCAAAGCGCCAGGGTTACTTTGGTCAAAGGCGATCTTGCCGGCATTGCGAGTGCCCGAGCGTTGTCCCGCGCGACGATGCGCAACATCCGGCAAAATCTCTTATTCGCTTTTCTTTATAACGCGATGGGCGTGCCGATCGCGGCCGGCGCGCTTTACCCATTTATGGGGGTCACGCTATCGCCTGCGATCAGCGCGGCCGCCATGTCGCTGTCATCCGTCAGCGTGGTGGCAAACGCCCTACGGCTGCGTCGAATTCCGCTTTGACGGTTGCGCGCCGACAGTCGCGCTTTCACGCTACTTGTGCGTTACTGGGCCGCAACGTGGCTGCGGCTGAACATCCCGATCCTTTTTTGTTGAAGGCCGGAACATCGTCAAACGTCGCGCTCTCGTCGGCAGTTCCGATGCGACAAGCGGAACCCGTCGCCGAATCTGCCGATTGATGGTGCGAAAGACGCACAGATGGCACTTCCGCTACGCCAACCATTCAGCCCCATGGAAGCGCAGTCGGTTGATACGATTCCAGTCGGTGAAGAATGGCGGTACGAGCCGAAATGGGACGGGTTCCGTTGTCTCGTCTTCCGCGATCAAGCAAAAGTCGAGTTGCAGTCCAAATCGGGGCGGCCGATGAGCCGCTACTTCCCCGAACTGACTGACGCGATCACCAGGCTTGAGGCTAAGAAATTCGTTCTCGACGTCGAGATCGTCGTTCCCGCCGACGGCGCCTTCTCCTTCGACGCGCTCTTGCAGCGCATTCATCCGGCGCCAAGTCGGATCCGCAAGCTTTCGATCAAAACCCCGGCATTGTTGATCGTCTTCGATCTCTTGGTCGGTCCGACGGGCGAACGCCTGACCGACAAACCGCTGGATGCGCGCCGGCGGGGCTTGGAGCTGTTCTACGAAAAATATTGCCGTGGCACACCAAACATTCTCCTGTCACCATCGAGCACCAATCTTGCAGAAGCTAAGGAATGGCTACGCCGCACCGGGGCAACACTCGATGGCGTAGTCGCCAAGCGCCGCGATTTTAATTACCGAAGCGGTGAGCGCAGCGGCATGCAGAAGATCAAAAACTTCCGCAGTGCGGATTGTGTGGTTGGCGGCTTTCGTTACAACGAGGGTAGTCCCCTCGTCGGATCGCTGCTGCTGGGCCTCTATGACCATGAAGGCCGGCTTAATCACGTCGGATTCACCTCGACGATCAAACGCCAGGACAAACCAGCTCTCACCAAAAAGCTGAAATCTTTGATCGGCCCGCCCGGCTTTACCGGTAATGCGCCCGGTGGCCCGAGCCGGTGGGCAACCAAACGCTCCGGCGAATGGGTGCCGCTCAAGCCCAGCCTTGTGGTCGAGGTTTGTTATGATCATTTCACCGGCGAGCGTTTTCGGCATGGCACCCGGCTGCTGCGCTGGCACTCCGACAAGACGGCCGAAGCAGTGCACCATTGATCAGGTGAAGCAAAAGAAAGCGAGGCTGATGACGCTGCTCACGTGAGTTGGTGGCCTTTCGCGCGATGGATACTGTTCACTCGCAATTTTTACTCCTTCGCTTATAGTTTGGGCGCCGCTTTGGAGCACCCGTCGAGCTTTCGCGAAGACCAATGTTGACCGCACCATCACCAGTTGGCGTTGCGCTGCTTTTGGGCTTAAGTTTCTTCCTGGGACTGGCCTTTGAGGATTTTTTCGCGCACGCCACGCGGCGACGGCCGGGTGGCGTCCGCACCTTCCCGATGCTCGCGCTCGCCGGCGGCGTACTCTATCTGCTCGACCCAAGTCGATTCATTCCATTCACCGGCGGCCTCCTGATTCTCGGTGCCTGGCTCGTCGTCTATTACCGGGCTTATTTGAGCGTCGCGGATGAGCAAGACGAACCGAATGTCGGAATTGTCGTGCCGATCCTTAATGTGCTGGCTTATCTGCTCGGCGCGGTCGCACTAGCGCTGCCGCCGTGGGTGGCGGTGACGATGACGGTGGCTGCGGTGCTGTTGCTTACCGGACGCGAACGGCTTTATGCGCTGGCGCGCCAGCTTGAAATCAAGGAAATCGTCACCGCCGGCGAGTTTCTGATTTTAACCGGCATTGTGCTGCCGCTTTTGCCGGACCAACCAGTCACGACACTGACGCCGATCACACCGCGCCAGGTTTGGCTGGCGCTCGTCGTGGTCTGCACGTTTTCCTATGCGAGCTATCTCGCACAGCGCTATTGGGCGGGCTTCGCCGGCGGCCTATGGATGGCCGCGCTGGGCGGTCTCTATTCCTCGACCGCGACGACCGTTGTTCTTGCCCGCCAAGCGAAAGCCCAGCCTGCGCTGCGGCGGCAGGCGCAAGCCGGTATCACTTTGGCAACGGCGATCATGTATCTGCGTATTCTGGCGATCGTCGCAATTTTCAATTTGGGATTGGCGCGTGCATTGCTCCTGCCGCTATGCGGGCTTTCGCTCGCCGGTCTCATATTGTGCGGGCTGCAGTACCGCTGGGGCGCCGGCGCGGACAAAGTAACGGCAGAACCGATGCATCTTGCCGCCAGCGCCAATCCGCTTGAGCTTGGAGCCGCCGCGGTCTTTGCGCTGCTGTTCGTCGCCGTCTCCCTGGTCTCGGTCCTTGCGAAATCGCACTTCGGGATTTCCGGCATCTACGCATTAGCCGCGGTTGTCGGCATCTCCGACATCGATCCTTTTGTGTTGAACCTGGCGCAGGGCGGCATTGCTGGAGTAGAGAACGCCGCGCTGGCGGCGGCAATCCTGATCGCTGCGTCCTCGAACAATATCTTGAAAGCGATCTATGCCACGAGTTTTGCCGGCGGCAAGGCAACCGCCGCAAGTGCCGCCACGCTGCTGGCGCTTGCTGTCGCCGGTCTTGCGGCCGCATTTTTGGTCGTCGGGTTGTAACCTCAAAAAAGAGTGTCAGCGTATGGTCTGATCGCTTTGTAGTCCTCCGCGGGCACGCTATTACCGAAAAATCAAATATTTAGCTTCTAAAATCTTCCCGATAATGCTGTTGGGGAAGCCCTCGGGAAGTGCTTCCGCTTCGCGACCTCGATAAGCGCGAAATAGATGGGAGCGGTGCCAGCGAGAGCGTATGCTTGTCCTCAGTCGGACCACGGAGACCCGCTCCTGTGTTGGTCCGACACCCAACGTCGCCGTGTGCGCACCGGCATACCCGCTCGGCACGTATGGGGACAAGGCAAAGCCGCCGGTTGAAAGCCCCGACGGCTTTGCTGCGAAATCCGCAAATGACTGGCCGCTTCCCGCCGCCGTGGTCGATCATTCGCCTAGCACGCGTTCTTCCCACATTTCATCGGCGATGCTTGTTCGCGACAGACGCACGAGCTCGGCGAAGGGCGCGTTCGGCCGGCACGACCGACAGGACAGCGCCGGAATGAGGCATTTAGTATAGTAGACGTATGATTAAGCCGATTTCCGGCGGTGTTGCGCACGATCTACCGGCGGATTTACGAAAAGTGCTGAGTTCAGATCCCAAAGCTCTGGCGGCATGGGAAGATCTTACGCCGCTCGCTCGCAATGAGTGGATTTGTTGGGCTACTTCCGTCAAAAAACCAGAGACGCGACGAGAACACGTTGAACGGGTATGCCCGGAGCTTAAAGAAGGGATGCGCCGCCCTTGTTGTTGGATGGGTTGTACTCATCGAACGGATAAGTCATTAAGCCCTTCGCAAAAATTCATACTCGGCAAACGATCTAAAAAGTAGCGCTCTGGTCGCTCACCGCATTGGGTGAAGGTCAAGCGCCGGCGGTGAAGCGCGAGGCGGAGGAGGATTGGGGTCGCTAAATCTTGAATAGGTTGCACACGATGTCGAAGCTCTATTCAGGTCTCCTTGTTATAGCTTCGCTATTCGTGTTGGCTGCGCTCGGTACACTGATCCTAATTCTGATTACCGATCTGGCTAAATTGGTGATGTCGTCACCCCGCGGCGGCATGGGATAATAAGCGCGCCTCCGAATGCCCACCCGCCGCTTCCCACCGCCTTGGACTATCGAGGGATTGGACGCTTGCTTTGTGGTAGAAGGACAGCGGGCAATGGTGGCCAATCACTTTCTGTGATGCTGGTCACATCCCAATGCAGAACGATGGTTGTTCATGGACGGGAGAACGCCATGACGAGATACTTTTTCGGACTCGCCCTTGTCGCTTTTGTCTCGGCCGTTGCAATTCAGGGTCTACACGCTCGCACGACCGCGCCGCCGATTTATGTTGTGGTTGAGGTTGACGAGATAACCGATGCCAATGGCTTTGAGGCTCTCCGCCAAGCGGACGACGCCACCGCTATAGAAGCCGAATTTGAGGACGGTCGCTATTTCGCTAGAACAGAAAATGTAACCGCTGTTGATGGAAGTGCGCCGAAGGCTTTCACTATCATTGCTTTCGATAACATCACGAAGGCAAAAAAGTTTGTTGATAGTATAAAACCTACCACCGCGCTGCGCACCAGAGTAACGAAATCGAGGTCATTCATCGTTGAGGGCACAATGCGCGAGTAGCTTGGTCTTAATGTCCGTTTCACCCCCGAAAGCGGACATTGATTAGCGCGCCAAAGACGAGGCGCGGCGGATTGCGGTGAATATTGCTAAACTGCGGCGATCCAAGGGGCGCAGCTTGGGCTCCGACCGTTGAGGGGGACATCATGAAGCGGATTGTCTGTGCATTCGCAATCGCGACCCTAATTTGCGCGGCTACGTACGAAACGCCTCACGCCGCGACGATCGCCGATTGGCAATATCCGTGGCAATTGCCGCCGCGCTTTCGCAATCACTGCGCTTACGAATATTTCACCGCGCGGCCTTATTGTTCCAATCATTGCGGCAGCGATTATCAATTTTACTATTGCTCCGAACTCTCGTTCGGCTGCTGTCATCTCGGCCGCGGCTATTGCGATTGGAACGGCTTGTTTCGCTGCAATCCGTAAGTCCCCTTGCCGCCGATCCGATCGGACGTATGGGCGACCATTTCTAGGGCGTGTACTCATAAATTCGCCATGTCCGCTTTACCCCCGAAAGCAGACATCGGCTGAGCACATCGGGATGTCCGCTTTGTGCCATAAGCGGACATTCGGTGTCCCTACAACGAGTTCGCCGAGAAGGTATTGCAGTCCGGAATTTTGCCCGAATTGAAACCGTTCAAGAACCAGCGCTTGCGCTGAGCCGAAGTGCCGTGGGTGAAGGCATCCGGGACTACATAGCCTTGTGTTTCCCTTTGCAGCCGATCGTCACCAATGGCTGAGGCAGTTTGCAGCGCCTGATCGACGTCGCCCGGGTCAAGGAAGCTGTGTTTTTGCTGGCCGTGATTCGCCCATATGCCGGCAAAGCAATCGGCTTGTAGCTCGACACGGACTTGAAGCGCGTTCGCTTCCGCCTGACTCGATGAAGCCTGCTGGGCTTGTGTCACGCGTGGCAAAATGCCGAGTTCGTCCTGCACGTGATGACCGACTTCGTGCGCAATGACATAGGCTTCCGAGAACTTGCAGGCGTTGCTGTTTGCGCAGCCCCCGAATTTATACTGAAGGTCGTCGAAGAACGAAGTATCGAGATAAACGCGCTGATCGCGCGGGCAATAAAATGGCCCCATGGCCGACCTCGCAAAGGCACAGGGGGTCGGTTCGGAGCCGGAGAAGAGCCGCAGCTTTGGCGGATGATAGGTACGCCCATTGGCGGCGAAGATTTCGGTCCAAACATCCTCCGTGCTGCCCAGCACGGCGGCGACGAATTGACCGGTCTGGTCGTTTGGCGTGCCGGTGTCGACCTCGGGCGCCGGGCTGGTCTGCTGCGTGGCTTGTCCGCCACCGGTGAGGATCTGTGCGCCACCGATGAGGACGCTTGGATCGATACCGAGCGCCCAGCCGATCAAGCCGAGAATGATGACCATCCCGATGCCGAGACCGCCGCCGCCGCCGGGTATGCTCAGGCCGCCACCACGCGACGCGCTCGCCTCGCGGTCATCCTCTACGTTGGTACTTTGGCGCAAATCATCCCAACGCATTTTCTCTCCGTTCAGAATTTTAGCCGTCCCGCTGGTGGAGGCCGAAACCTCCAAGTTGCCACTCGAGCCGCCAACTTCAGCGCACTAGAAATTTCCCGAATGGGATCCTTCCGTGCAGGATTGGGGACGTGACCTTGATCAAGCTTGACCCTTCAGACGTCTGTTGCATTCGCTGTAATAGCCACCGCCTCTCTGAATCCATTTCAGTCCGCCATTGGCGTTGTTTGCCTTGTTGACCCTGTACTGATCGAGACAGGTTTCCATTCGCGCCTTGCCTGCGGATTGACTCGAGTACTTGGGATCGATGCCGCTTGGGAAGACCGCGTTCCCGATCGCGACCGGCGCCGCAGACCGTGTCGGGCTGGGTAGCGGCGCCGGCGCGGCTGCTGGCGTAGATGCTGGCGCAGCCATTGCCTCGGCCCCGCATTGGCTCTTGCGGAACTCATTCCATTTCATGCCATTGAGCGAGCCGGCGCTTTTGGCTGCCTGATACTTGGCGCTGCACTCATGCATCGAAAGCCCATGGGCCGTCGGAGCGGGCGCTGACGCCGGCGGGGCTGCGGGGGCAGGTGCTGGCGCAGCCGTTGCCTCGGCCCCGCATTGGCTCTTGCGGAACTCATTCCATTTCATGCCATTGAGCGAGCCGGCGCTTTTGGCTGCTTGATACTTGGCGCTGCACTCATGCATCGAGAGAGCGTGAGCCGAAGTAGCATGGAATGCGATAAGGCCGAGAATAGCCGAACATACAAAAGTGTAGCGTATGACCATCACCGTGCCCTCGTGCTGCGCTGCCGGATGAGATGTTTCACCGAGATTTCAGGTGGACAGTAAACTCAGCTGCTTGGACGATTGTTCCGATAAAATCACCGATGAATTGCTGATGTCCGCTTTGTGCCAAAAGCGGACATTGATCGCTTATTCAATCAACTCGTCGGCACGTGCGAGCAGCGAGGGCGGGACGGTGAGGCCGAGCGCCTTGGCGGTCTTGAGGTTGATCACCAGCTCGTACTTGGTCGTCGCCTGCACCGGCATGTCGGCCGGCTTCTCGCCCTTGAGGATACGATCGACATAGCTAGCTGCGCGCCGAACCGGGTCGATTGGATCAGGCCCATAGGAGATCAGACCACCGCTGGTGACGAACTCGCGTATGAAGTAGACCGCAGGCAACTTGTATCGGGCAGCCAGTGTGATGATCAGATCGCGATGAACGAACGCCGACGAGCTCCCCGTCACGATCAGGCCACCATTTGACCGGCGCGCGAAGGCCGCGACGGCGCGTTCGATCTCGCCGGCGTCGCGCACGTCGACCGGGTTCACCTCCAACCCGAGCGACGGCGCCACCGACTGTATGGCGCCGAACTGGCCGGTCCCCTGGGGTGTGGCGGGATCGCGCAGGAGCGCTGCGCTCGTCACGCGGGGCGCGATCTCTTTGAGCAGCTCCAGCCATTTCCCACTCATGCCGTATTCGAACGAGGTAAACCCGGTGGCGTTGCCGCCCGGCCGCGCCAAGCTCGCGACGAAGCCGGCGCCGACCGGATCAGGGGTCAGCGTAAACACGATCGGCACGGTGCGGGTCGCCTGGAGTAACGTTCCCACGACAGAGCCGCCAACGGCCAGAATGACGTCCGGCGCGAGCGCGACCAACTCCGCCGCATATTTGCGGCTATCGTCGGCATTGCCTCCGGCCCAGCGGATGTCGATCCGCACGTTGCGGCCGTCGGTCCAGCCCAGCTGCTGCAATACTTGCCGGAAGGCCGTGACGCGGGCTTGCCATAACGGATCGTCCGCGGCCGCGCTCATGAGCACTCCGACGCGGCGTATCCCGCCAGGCTGCTGCGCCCGCGCCGCGAGCGGCCACGCCGCCGCCCCGCCGAGAAGCGATATGAACTCGCGCCGTCTCATTGCCTCCGCCGAGGCTCAGGACAAGGCATCGTGCCGGCTCAAAATAGCACACTGGAAAGGGGCCAGGTGTGAGTTCAGGCACACCACTTGAGCGGTCAGCCGATGTCCGCTTTGGGACAAAAGCGGACATGGCACTAGGTCCGCGTCATGTCCGCTTTACCCCCAAAAGCGGACATCGTTCAGCACAGTGGCAATGTCCGCTTTGTGCCAATAGCGGACATTCAGGCGACTGTTGGATATATTGATACTAGCAAGGTGCTCAAGCTCGCGGGGCATCACCATGAAATTTCCCCGCAGACAATTTCTACATCTAGCCGCAAGCGCTGGCGCGCTGCTGGTTGCTTTGCGCGTCGTAATGGCTGAGGGCTACCCGACGCGACCTGTACGCTTCGTCGTCGGCTTTCCAGGTGGGTCCGCGACCGACATTGTCGCGCGCCTGATCGCTCAACCGCTGTCGGAGCGACTCGGCCAGCAGGTTATCGTCGACAATCGGCCGGGTGCGGCCAGCAATATCGCTGCCGAGCTGGTCGTTAGGGCGGTACCCGACGGCTACACGCTCCTTCAGGTCGCTCCGCCGAACGCAATCAATGCGACGCTCTACAACAACCTCAGTTTCAATTTCATCCATGATATCGCGCCGGTCGCGGGCATTGTCCGGTACCCCTACGTCATGGTGGTCAACTCATCATTCCCGACCAAAACCGTTCCTGAGTTCATCGCCTATACCAAGGCCAATCCAGGCAAAATCAACATGGCGTCGGCTGGCAACGGGAGCGTGCCACATGTTGTCGGAGAACTATTCAAGATGATGACCGGCGTCGAAATGCTGCACGTACCGTATCGCGGCAGTTACTTTTCAGATTTGCTCGGCGGACAGGTGCAGATAGTGTTCACTCCATTACCTGCCGCGATCGGGTACATCAGGGCCGGCACACTTCGGGCCTTAGCCGTGACCACTGCGACGCGCTCGGATGCGCTATCGGACATTCCGACCGTGGGCGAATTTGTGCCTGGCTATGAAGCGAGCAGCTGGCAAGGTGTCGGCGCGCCCAAGAGCACGCCCGCCGAAATCATCGACAAGCTGAACAGAGAGATCAATTCGGTCGTCGCCGATCCTAAGATGAAAGCGCGGCTTGCGGATCTAGGCGGCACCCCGCTTGCTGGTTCGCCTGCCGACTTCGGCAAGCTCATCTCTGACGAGACCGAGAAGTGGGCGAAAGTAGTGAAGTTTGCGGGCATAAAGCCGGAGTGAGGCCGAATCACTCTGTCTGGATATTCCATAGTTTCCGGTAGGCGAGTGTTCGGCGATGTCCGCTTTGTGCCAAAAGCGGACATTGATTACCTTGCGCTGCGCCCTTGCTGGAGTCGCCATGTGGTCTCGCCCGCTCGCCCTCGCTTTGCTCTTGCTGCCCGCCCCGGCCCTGGCTGACGACAAAGAGAAAGTCGCGGCCCTCGCTCCGTCAGGGGTAGTCCTAGTGGTGGACCTCGAAGGCAGCGAGTTGGTGGCCCTGAACGCTGATGAGCCCTTCGTTCCGGCCTCAGTTACCAAGATCGTGACAGCTTGGCTGGCGCTGGAAGTGCTGGGCGGCGACTACCGCTTCGAGACCCGCTTCTATCTCGACGACAAGCGCGTGCTCTACGTGCGCGGGGGCGGCGATCCTTTCCTGATCTCAGAGGAGCTAGCGCCGCTCGCGACCGATCTGGTCGCAGTGGTCGGCAAGAAGCCGATCGACGGCATCGTGCTCGACGCGAGCTACTACCCTTCCAATCTCCGCATCCCGGGCATCGAGGACACCAATAATTCTTACGATGCGCTGAACTCCGCCCTAGCGGTGAATTTCAACACCATCTACGGCGTGCGCAGCCACAACAAGGTGAGGTCCGCCGAGAAGCAGACCCCGATCACCCCGCTCGCAATCGCCCAGTTCCGGGCGCGAGGCCCTAAAGGGAGCAGCCGCATCAGCCTGAGCCAGGACTCCACGGTGAGCCTGCAATATGCCGGCGAGCTGATCGCCGCCTTCATCGAGCGGGCCGGCGGCAGCGTGAAGGGCAGGATCTCGACCGGAACGGTGCCCGAGGGACTAGAGCCGGTCTACGTTCACCGACAGTCACGTACCCTTTCGGAGATCCTCGCCGAGCTGCTCCGTGCCTCGAACAACTACATCGCCAACCAGGTCTTCCTGGAGATTGGCGGGCACCGCCTGGGCGGCCCAGTTAGCCTCGAGAAGTCGCTCATGGTCGCAAATGAGATGCTCGCCGCGCATGGCCTCGCCACGGCCATCCATCTCGAGGAGGGCTCGGGCATCAGCCGTGATAACCGCTTCACCGCCCGCGGCCTCGCCAAAGTGCTCGAGCTCTTTGCGCCCCACGCCGACCTGCTCCACGGCCACGATGGTGGCATGAACAAGACTGGCACTATGGACGGGATCCGCACGCTCGCGGGCTATGCCGATACCTCGAGCCATGGTCGGGTGCGTTTCGTGATCTCGCTCACAAGCAACGACGAGATGCGGTTCCGGCTGCTCCGCGCTATCGAGTCCGGGCTGTAGCGTGGTTTCGTCGTCAGTTGCGCTGACCTTCTGGCTTGCGGCGGGAAGCCCATTTCGCTTGTGGCGGTTTCGTCCCGGACCAGATCGTCGCTAAAGAGCACTCGGGGCGATAATCACAATTGTCGGTGATGTGACTGGATCATCACGAATGGTGATCTTGCGGTCGAGAGGGGGAACTGTTTCGCTGGTGCGCGAAAACGATACATCAAAGCCCTTGGCCTTTAGATGCTGGGCATACTGGTTCGCAATACTCCAATCGGTTCGAGATCCAACAGCCATAATCTCAATAGATTTCCCGTTCGGTAGCTTGCTCGCCAATTGATCCCCAATTGCTGCATCGAAAAGCAATCTCTGCGGTCCGATGATGTTAAGAATATTAGCATCGCCACTTTGGTTGTTAGTGTTGTTAGTATTGCTTGTATTGATACTCGGGGCTAGAAGACAACGTTCAGCGCAGCTGTCAGCATCGCATTCGCGAAGAAGCCCGACGTATTGCCAGAGGGATTTCTTGAAGACCGAGCCAAATTCTCCGGCCGAAATATAGACCCCGCCGCAATGATGGCGGCAGTGCCGAACCTGCTCGATCAGCTGCGTGCGCATTTCGATTGGCTGGACCAGA